>Ga0157380_10000067_pt1 | contig 58606 bp, 36 predicted proteins | sample S35metaG_FD_119757 | JGI IMG/M metagenome (GOLD analysis project Ga0157380, IMG submission 119757) | Switchgrass rhizosphere microbial communities from Kellogg Biological Station, Michigan, USA - S3-5 metaG | ecosystem: Host-associated > Plants > Roots > Rhizosphere > Soil | place: USA...
TCAGAATGTAGGCATCGGAACTACTTCTCCTCTTTCGCAATTATCTGTTGGAACTTCATCTCAATTCAGAATCAACAGCACCGGAAACATCATACGAATTAACGACTTGCCTTATTCATTTCCAGCCGCACAAGGCACCAATCAATACCTAAAGAATGATGGTGCCGGAAATCTGACATGGGCTCCAGTGGCCAGACCGGTCATGAGGGTTTTTTCTATTGTTCCTGCCGGAAACTTTAGTGCCTGGTTGATTGACAACACGAATGATTACGCTTCAGGGTCTAATGCTGATCCAACACTTGTACTGACACGGGGATTTACTTACCAATTCAATATCAATGCAAATGGTCATCCGTTTTTTATTACTTCCACACCAGGTGTCGGATCATACGCGACAGGCATTACAAATAACGGAGAAGACAATGGAACGATCCTCTTTACTGTACCAATGGATGCGCCTTCAACATTATATTATTATTGCAGTGTGCATGGGGCGATGAGTGGGACGATAACGATCCTGTAAGGGATGAAGGGAGCAATGGATCAAAGGAGCAATGGATAAAGGAAGCAAATCGTAGCGCCGCGGAGATCCCGCTATGCAGCGCAGCCTACCCGATCTCTTTTCTCAACACCGGCACCACTTTGGTTCCATACAATTCAATTGACTTCATAACTTCAGCATGAGGGACTGTACCTAAACTAGCGTGCGCCATGAAACGTGTAAAGCCAAAGAGTTCATGCTCATAAAGAATCTTGTCAATGACTTCTTGAACACTACCCACCATTAGTGCACCTTTTGGTGAACGACTGTATTCAAATTGCTGGCGCGCAAGAGGAGGCCAGCCACGCTCACGACCGATGCGATTCATCATTTCAGCATAGTATGGATAAAACAGATCACCTGTCTTTTGAGAATCTTCACCTACGAAAACATGATTGTTGATTCCCAATTGCATATCATTTAAATCTCTGCCTGACTTTACCCAGGTGTCTTTGTACAATTGAATAAAAGGAACGAATTGCTCTGGTGTGCCCCCGATGATGGCAAGTGTCAAAGGCAATCCAAGTTTTGCAGCGCGTACTGCTGACGCAGGTGTTCCTCCAACTGCTACCCAAATAGGAAGTTTCTCTTGGTAGGCCCTGGGATAAACACCTATATCATCCAGCGCTGCGCGATGTTTTCCTTTCCAGGATACACGTTCGCTTTCATTGATCTTGAGGAGCAGCTCCAGTTTTTCTGTAAACAGGGTATCGTAATCATTGAGATTGTATCCAAACAACGGAAACGATTCAATAAACGAACCTCTTCCTGCCATGATTTCTGCACGACCTCCCGAAATGAGATCAACCGTAGCGAAATTCTGATAGACCCTCACCGGATCATCCGAACTCAAAACAGTGACCGCACTGGTCAGCTTAATCTTCTTTGTTATTGCAGCAGCTGCGCCCAACACTACAGGAGGGGCTGATACTGCATAATCCGGGCGATGATGCTCCCCTACCCCAAATACATCGAGACCCAACTCATCCGCAAGTTTAACTTCTTCTAAAAGCTCCTGGATGCGCTGTTGCCCTTGCCGACCGTTATCATCGCCGCTGCCCAATGGCATATCGGCGAAAGTCATGATTCCATATTCTATACTCATACGTGCCATTAAACTACACAATCAATGAAATAGTTTTGGTATACGGGTATACGAAAGTATAGCGCTCTATACCAGCATAAAAAAATAAAGGGCAGAGAATGATCTCTGCCCTTTATTTTTTTAGGATTCCTCTTAAAGAGAGGTTTAATCCGTGATCATGATTTTTTCAGTTATGATCCCGGACATTGTATTCACTCTCAATAAGTAGAGACCTGATGAATAAGACGACACATCAAGTTGATCATTGAATTCGCGGACATCATCTTGCTGGTATGTTTTGGTAAATACTATTTTACCTGACATATCCATCAATATTAAACCGGTAACCTTAGATTGATCTGTTTGTGTGTACGTCACATTCAACATATCCCTCGTTGGATTGGGAGATACATGTAGTGTGGTAGATGTTTCTCTAAAGGTCGCTTCTGCCAATTCCTTTGGATCTAATACTTCACCATCAAAAAACACATCTGGTGTATTATCTGGTGCTGCAAAATCATTGGATTGGTAATTGAATGCACAGATACTAAAAGTACCAGTCGTACCAGCATATCCCCACACTCTGACCCAAATCGTTTCACCAGCAGTACCTGTTACCGAAATGACAGGCATAGTAGAGCCGCTACCATTATTATTGTCGTCTTCACAAGTGATGTACTCCAGATCCGGGCATCCACCACCTCTGTAAACTTCCATAATGGCATCTGTCAGCGAGCCTGCTGTGGTCCTTACGGTCACTACAGGGCTTGGAACATTTGGCATCGTAAATTTAAACCAGACATCATTGTATTCATTCTCAGGACACCAGCCCATTGGCCCAGGTGTACTTTCAGTTGCCCCAACATTTGATGAGGATGAATTGACACAATTGCTATTGACAGTAAGTGTAGTTGCACCATCGCATTCATTGCTTCCACTGAGTGGCAATCCACTTGTAGAGAAACTCAATGATGAGGTCCATGCGCTAAATTCACCATTGCTACAGTTAGTCCTCACATGCCATGAATATGGTGTGGATGGTAATAGACTATCTATGGTAACAGTTGTGACCGTAAACGGGCTACCTGAAACTTCGATCCAATTACCATTCGTCACCTTCATTTCTACTGTATAGGATACAGCTCCTGGTACTGCAGTCCATGATAGGGTTGCTGAGCTATCAGTGACATTCGTAGTAGCTGTATTCGTTGGTGTGGCACAGTCCAGGTTTAAAGTGGAGAATGTGGTATGCAATGACCAATCGCTGAATAAACCTGCACCGCATTTGCTGCGAACACGCCAGTCATAAGTTGTATCCGATTCCAAACCGGTAATGACATATTCGGTTTCAGTCCATGGACCGCCCTGTACAAATACCCAATCACCTCCAAGTATTCTGATCTGGAGATCATAACTCAATGCTCCTGGAACTGAAGACCAGTCAAGATGTGCCGAGGTATCTGTAATCTGTGTGGTCACCAATGAATCCGGTGCATCACATGCAGATGAGCTCAATGTAGTAAACGATACCGGTTGTGACCAATTACTGTAGCCGCCATTTGCACAGTTGGTTCTTACACGCCATTGATAAGTTGTGCCAGGTGTAAGTCCACTGACGGTTGCAGTTGTTCCTGAAAATGGACTTCCAGTTACAGCAACCCATTGTCCATTTGGTCCGAGTATTTCAACCGAATAACTCTGAGCTCCCGGTGTAACACTCCAGTTCAATGTGCCTGAAGTAGAGGTTATATTATTTGTAAAGAACCATGTAGGCATACTGCAATCTGGTCCTAAGGTTGTAAAGTATGCGCTATGCGACCAACTACTGGATGACCAGTCATAACAATTGGTCTTGACATGCCATTCATACGTAGTACCAGGTTGTAATCCTGAGATAGGTACCCAGTTACCATTGAATGGACCTCCAGGCAAATATTGCCATGTGCCACCTACTACCCGATATTCAACTGAGTAGCTGCTCGCTCCGGTTACTGAATTCCACTTTAATTTAGCACCGGTCTGCGTGATATCCAATGTAATCAACCCGGTTGGAGCCTGACAGTTGGATGTACATTGGGTAGTAAAGTATTTTGTTTTGGTCCAATAACTGTAACTACCATATCCGCAATTAGCTCTAACACGCCATTGATAAGCGGTACAAGGATATAACCCTGTGACATAAATCCAGGTTGAATATGTTGGACTTCCCTGAACATCCCACCAATCCCCATTTGGAAGTTTTAACTGTACGGTATAACTATTGGCTCCAGGTACAGCATCCCAACTTAAAGTAGCAGTCGTTTGAGTAACATTAGATGAAGTAGGCCAGGTAGGCGTAGAGCATGAATAGCCAAGTGTGCAGAAATTCTGCGGATATGACCATGAGCTATATGTCCAATTTGAACAATTAGATCTTACACGCCATTGGTAACAACTGCCTGGTTGGAGATCATATACTGTATACCAGGTACCTGAATATGGTCCTCCTGGAAGGTCATACCAATATCCATTGTTGAGACGCATTTGTACCGAGTAGCTCGATGCCCCAGGAACTGCTTCCCAAACCAGTTTTGCAGAATTCTGGGTGATGTTAGATGTACTCAACCAGTATGGAGGACTGCATGAATATCCTTGTGTAGTAAAATAAGCAATGGCGGACCATGCACTATAGGACCCATTATCACAATGGCTTTTCACACGCCATTCATAAGAGGTGCCAGGCTGTAGACCGGTAAGCGTGTACCAGGTCTGATTAAAAGGACCTCCAGGTACAGTGATCCAGGAACCGTTTTCAGCATGGTATTGAATGGAATAGCCTAAAGCGCCGCTGACAGCTTCCCAATTTAAGGTTGCTGATGTTTGTGTGATATTCGATGTGTTTAACCACAGTGGTGCTGTACAATAATTCACACAAAGGGTTGTAAACGTATTTGGATTGGTCCAATAACTGGAGTTTCCTCCTCCGCAATTTGCCTTTACCCGCCACTGATAGGTGGTACAAGGGTTCAATCCGTTTGCACTGATCCATGTGCTATATGTAGGACTACCGGGAACTGCATACCAATTGCCATTCAGCAATCGAATCTCTACAGAATAACTGGTAGCTCCAGAAACAGGATCCCAACTTAAAGTAGCTGATGTCTGAGTTAAGTTGGATGTGCTTGGCCAGGTAGGGATGGTGCAGGAATAGCCGAGCGTACAGAAGTAATCCGGATATGACCATGAACTATAATTCCAATTAGAGCAATTTGATCTGATCCTCCATTCATAACAAGTACCAGGTGTAAGGCCAGTTACCATAACCCATGATCCTGTGAAAGGTCCTCCGGGGAGATCATACCAAGAACCGTTTGCTTCACGCAATTGAATAGAGTAACTTGAAGCTCCATAAACGGGGTCCCAATTCAGCCTGACTCCGGTTTGCGTGATATAGGTTGTGGAAAGCCAGGTTGGATGCTCACAAGAATATCCCAGAGTTACGAAGTATGCACTTTCTGCCCAGGCACTATACATCCAATTGGCGCATTTAGCCCGAACTCTCCATTGATAGTCCGTTCCAGGTTCTAGTCCAGTGATGGTATACCAAGTATCATAGAATGGTCCTCCGGGAACATTGTACCACGAACCACCAACAACTCTGTATTGTAGTTCGTAAAGCATCGCACCACTTACAGGTTCCCAATCGAAGGTTGCTGTAGTCTGTGTGATATTATTGGTATACAACCATCCAGGTGCGTTGCAGTAGGATGACCCGAGTGTTGTAAACACAATGGGTGCTGTCCAGTAGCTGTATTCTCCATTGGTGCAATTGGCCCTGACCCGCCACTCATAGGTGGTATTGGGTAGAAACCAGGTGACATTAATGGATGTACCTGAGACAGGACTTCCGGGAACATTATACCATGTTCCGTTAGGAATCCTGGATTGCACAGAATATGACTGTGCGCCATATACGAGATCCCAGCTGAACGTAGCTGAAGTCTGGGTAATATTTGAAGTTACTGGCCATGTGGGGGTGTAACACGCCAATGTTGATGATGAAAGCTCTTTAGCTTCAGTGCCTTTTGATAAACCAGGGGAATTTGAGAATGAGCCTGATCCAATAATACTGCCGTGCCAAAGAATGCCCACCAAACAAAAAAGTAATAGTTGGAAGCGGTTGATGATTTTCATAAAGATGATTTAAGGAGGGTTAAAAAAGGTTATAGAATTTGGTTACACTTTGGACTAATTTTACCTTATGAAAAACCGGAAAAGAACGTTTTTCCTGCCAGAAGAATACTTAAGCAGAAAAGGGATACCCCTAATATAGCAAAATATAATTGGCGATTGAGACTGTTCCGAACTCCTTTTTTAAAAAATCAGGGTTTTCATTCAGAAGCAGCCTCAAGGAAAAGGTGATGACCCAATATAGTCTATTTCTGGCCGGAAAGGAAATGGACCATGGAGTCCAGGGGAGAATCCGCCCTGACAATGGCATAGCGTTTCACATTGTTTATTTGCATTTCATCCAGAACGTCCACTATGTTTTTAAAAGATGAACCTGCCAATGGCTTGATAATGAACATGAGTTTATCCTGGTCTCCCCATTGTGATTTGACTTCCTTTTGCCTCTTTTGTATAAAGTCTCTTAATCCTGTAGGACTGTAATCCATACTATCTATGAAAATTCCTTTCGGTAGCGTCAACTCATCAGGAAGTGAATATGTAAATATTTTATCACGAGCTCCAAGAATAATGGTGGCTGTCTTCGATTGAGCATAAGGAGTTGGATCTCCCTTTCCATCCGGCATGATGACCTGCATGATTTTGGGTTGTGCCAAAGTGGAGGCGAGCATAAAGAAGGTGATCAGGAGAAATCCCAGGTCCACCATCGCCGTTAAATCAACTTTCGTATTAACGGACTTCCTGTTTTGGTTTTGAATTTCCATGGCAAGGTCTTATGTAATAACAGGATGCAAGATTTTCCGGAAATACACACTTGTGTCGTATCTGTCTATGGGATTATCTTTCAGATAATTCCTTCACCGGAAACATTTAATTATGGAATTGAAAACAATTCAGTCCCGCATTTATGAGATCAGGGGACAAAGGGTCATGCTGGATTTTGATCTTGCAGAGCTTTATGAAACTGAGACCAAAAGATTAAAAGAAGCGGTACGTAGAAATATGGATCGCTTTCCGCTTGATTTTGTCTTTGAACTTACGGCTGAAGAGCTAGCCCTTTTGAGGACGCAAAATGCGTCCTCAAACCGTGGTGGAATTCGATACCCACCTTTCGCTTTTACAGAACAAGGGGTCGCCATGCTTTCTGGCATTTTGAATAGCCAAAAAGCTGTACAGGTCAATATTGCCATCATGAGAGCATTTGTATTTATGAGGCAATACGCTTTATCACATCAAGATTTAACCGAAAAACTAAAAGCGCTTGAAGCTAAATATGATCATCAATTCACAGATGTTTATGACGCTATTCAATTCTTGTTAGAAAAGGACAAACTGCAAACAAAACAACAAGCTAGAAAGCTAATAGGATTCAAATCAACCTAGGAAGTGATATGAATTTCGATGTTATCACAAATTGGGATGACATACCCAGCTAATAGGCTAAAACCTTCTAAGGACGCAAATTGCGTCCTTAGCCTATGTTGGAGTTTGCTCCAACATATATTTTGCAGGAGCAAACTCCTGCAAAGGCATTTCTCCCTTAGTCCATGTCTGAGATTTCTCCAACATTTATTTCGCGGGAGCAAACTCCTGCAAAGGCATTCCTTTTACCAGAACCTTGCATAAATCACCGCAGTGATCAATAGTACGATGATGATCATCGCCCAATGTCCTTTGGAAATTTTATACATGGTGGTATCTACCTCGAGTGCTTTTACATTAGCACGTCCTTTCTTATCTGCCAGGCTGATCCCGATGATAAGCATGGAGGTCAGGAAGAAGACCCATCCCATTTGAATGAGGAATGGAATTTCATACACACCATCTGCATTGAGGTACGCTGTGTACATCCAGGTCTCAGGACCGGTGATACCCGTCAGGAAATGATCAAATAGTATAGCTAAGGCTACTCCACCAATGATACCAGCAATAGCTGCATTGGATGTTGTTTTTTTCCAGAAGAAACCAAACAGGAAAACAGGGAAAATAGCAGGTGAGATATACCCGGTGTATTTCTGAATGAATTCAAATCCACCTTTTCCACCTATTCCTAGCGTATCATTCCAGTTGACGATAATTGCGATCAATAAAGAAACGACCACGACCATTCTTCCCATCCACACCATACTTTTCTCTGTGGCTTCTTTGTTGAAATACTTTTTATAGAGGTCCAGTGTATAAATGGTGGAAATACTATTCGCTTTACCAGCCAATGATGCCACAATAGCAGCAGTCAATGCAGCCATAGATAAACCACGTAATCCTGTTGGTAAAAATCCAAGGACTGCGGAATAGGCATTGTCTTCCCTGAATTCACCATTGGTCATCATTTGTTGTTGCAATTCACCATTTTGATACAAAACATAAGCTGCGATACCAGGTAATACTACCAATAGCGGCATCAACAATTTCAGGAATGAAGCGAAAAGAATACCGGTGCGCGCTGTTTTGAGATCGGCTCCAAGTGCACGTTGTGTGATATATTGATTACATCCCCAATAATTGAGATTGGCCACCCACATACCAGCTACCAACATGGCTAATCCTGGTAAGCTCGAATAATTCCTTATCTCCGCGGGTGTTGAATCAGGGCCCGGCTTATCAAAGATCATATCGAAGTGACCGGGGGCTGATATCAATAATTGGTTTAAACCTGCCAATGCATCTTTTCCAAATCCGAATTTTTCACTGACGACGGTCAAGGCAATGTAAGATGTGATCAATCCACCAACCAACAAGACTAATACCTGGATCACATCTGTATACCCGATGACTTTCATTCCACCCAACGTAATGATCAAAGCAAAGATGGCAAGACCTATCATGATAAGATGGAATCCCTGGCCACCAGTCAGATTGTTGATGGCGAGTGTACCGAGATAAAGGATAGAGGTCAGGTTGACGAAAATGTATAGGAAGAGCCAGAAGATAGCCATGATCATTGCTACCGTTTCGTTATACCTTGTTTTTAGAAATTGTGGCATGGTGAAGATTTTATTCTTCAGATATACCGGCATAAAAAACACAGCCACGATGACGAGAGATACAGCCGCCAGCCACTCATAACTGGCGATCGCTAAGCCCAGGCGGAAACCATTGCCGCTCATCCCAATAAATTGCTCTGCAGAAATATTTGAAGCAATGAGAGAGGCTCCGATAGCCCACCAGGTCAATTGTCCTTCTGCCAGAAAGAATTCGGTGGAGGTGGTTTGGGCTTTCTTTTTGTTGGAATATACCCACCAGCCATAACTGGCTACGGCTACAAAATAAATAAGAAACACAATGTAGTCCTGGGTCTGCAGTCCGTAATTCATTTGGTTGGTTTTGTTCTAATCGTTTTGATGAAAGTATTTGACCGAATCCAGCTAAAACATATTAAATAAATATAATATATGTTGTCTGCCTTCTGAAGGATCCGCCATTCCCCCGAATATTAGGACTTTTAATTGGCTCATACAAATACCCCTCTTTTTGGCCTATTTTTGCACGATGCGACTGACACCTTTAACTTTCCTTCCAGCCATACTCCTTATCCATTTAGGGGTGAATTCTTGCGGTAAAAGTGAGGCCAAGCCACTTAACCCTAATGGGGACAGTGAGCTCGCACTTCTGATGCGTGACATGCATGAAAATGGAATGGTCGTTAAGCAACAGCTAATCGCTGGTCAAAACCCTGACCTTACCATTGATTGTGAGAAACTCTTTACTGCCAAACCCACCGAGCCTGATAAAGTGGCTGATCCACGTTATGCCGGCTATGCCAAGGCATACGAAAGTGCTGTAAAATCTTTCAGACAAGAATACAATTCGGATCGCGCTGGAACCTATCAAACGATGGTGGATGCATGTATGAATTGCCACAAGGAAGTTTGCCCTGGCCCTATGGTTAAGATCAAACGAATGTATCTTTCTAAAGAAGAAATGGCTTCTCTCGAAGGAAACCAGGAATAGCATAAGGGTGTCTGAGCCTGGGCTGACTCAATCCACCCATATGCTTATTGCGCTGTCTTACGGGCCTGGTTTATAGTTTCACCAAGCGAGCAACAAATTCCTGTTGGGCATCATTCATACTCCTGACTGTATATATTCCTGCAGGAAGCATATTTACTTCGATTTGACCAGAAGGGCTGACTTCTTGATGAAGTACTTTCACACCCATCGCATCAAATATGGATACTTGCAAAGGCTCAACTGAACCGATGCGGAGATTATCGTAACAAGGATTAGGATAGATTTCTAACGTACCGGCAAGAGGTTGATTGTGAATACCCGTTGATCCACCTTCAGAGAGTTTAACCAACCAAATATCCTGATCACCGAAACTCTCGGTTACATCAAAATCATTGGATTGCGTATTCGCAAGGAAATAAAGGCTTCCATCGTCGGACAATGAAAGACTATGAGGAAAATCCCAACTGGATCCACCAAAATATTTATCCCAAAGAAGGTCACCGTTTGCATTGAATCCGGATACAATCACGTCAGAGAGTCCTTTGATCTCCGGATTATTTTCATCGAAAATATTCCTGGCTGCAAATAGATTATTCTCATCGTCAGCTTGTACCAGGAAATACACTTCATCCATTACAATTTTCTTCTGCACATTGAGATCATCGTTAATCCTGTAGAGTGTGGTGAGTAGCTTAGTACCTGTTGAATTGATATCATTTATTTGAATGGTCATATCATCCTCACCCATCCAGACAAAACCCATTGTACTGACTACCGCTTTAACGGTTTGCAAGTTGACATGCTTAACCAGGTTGCCTTCCTGATCAAACTTGAATACTTCGGACCAAGCATCTACAAATGCATCGGCACAATCGGTGCAAAACTGGAAGTCCCATCGTTCGATCTGAACCAATAAATAAGTATTACCCTCATGATCCATCCGGATGTCCTGTAGATTAAAATCACAATGCCCCTGCAACGGTGGAGTTCTGAGATTTTGCTTCAGTTCATAAGTCCATTCGATTGGATTAAAGATGATGGAGTCTGGTGTTGGGTCAAACTTTTCCACAACTAAAGAATCCGGGCCATAGCAGGATTGTTGGATGGAACAAAGAACATTGGCATATACTTTTTCATTTACACGATCGACATCTATGATGGTAGACTGAGCAATATCATAAAAATAATAATCGCCAGTTCGGTCAAGAATCTTGTACTGATAGGACTGTTGATTCATCCCGATGACAATGTTAAGCAAGGTATCTCCCCATTCCTCCGTATAGAAATGTTTACCAATGCTATAATCGATAGGAGGATTAAATAAATTGAAAGCAACATCATGATATGTTTTCCAAATTTCATTTCCGGCAGGATCCAGTTTGGCTGTCATCAGATATGGCCTGAAATTGCCTGTAAAGTCCGCATGTGTTTCTTTACCGATAATGATGATATTTCCCTTTTCATCTGGAAATACCTGGACGGCGTTGTCGGTCATTGAGGTTCCGAAGCTTTTCTGCCATTCAATATCTAACTGCGCATGTACTGAAGTTGAATAAATCAATGCCATGGCCACACATAGCCACGAAAAATGACTCAAATGGAAAACCTGTAAACGTGTATCGTAAAATGTAGAAGTTTGATTCATAAGCCAAAAGTATGTTGTATGCCCGATAAGACGAACCTTTTTGGAAAATCGTTGGTGAAAGGCTGATATTCTGATCCCTCTATGATCGATCGGGAATATTGGCTTGTTGAAAGGGTATTGACTACTGCTATACCGGCATCTAAAAATCTGAAGGGATCCAGCCAATTTTACAACCACTGGTATATCAGTGTAGGATAGCCGACATTTTCAGGTCTCTTTTCATGAAAAATGTATTGAACCAATATTGGTTACCTTTGAATTACACCGTAGCACTACAACTCTTGAAAGCAAAATTTTCTCTTTTCTTAACCCTTATAATTTGTACTTCGATTATGACCGCTCAAACCCTTGATGGTGTTTACAACCTGCGTGGTATCCATGATATGGCTGCCGGATTTCAGTTCACCCCGGATGGCCGATTTGAATTTTTCTATATCTATGGTGCCTCCGACCGTCATGCAACCGGCACTTATGCGATGGATGGCGATACCGTCAAATTAAAAAGTGATAAACAACCAGGCAAGGATTTCAAAATTGAAAGCCAGGATAAAAAAGGAAAAGGATTTACAATCGAAGTCAAAGCCCCAAATGACCAACTCTTGCGTAATGTTATCTGCCTTTATTTCGTAGGAGAAACCAAAGATGTCAAAGAATCCGACAACCAAGGAATCATTCACCTGGATATTGCATCAGCAGATACCCTTTACCTCCGTCATGAATATTTTGTAGACATCCCCACCCTCATCAAAGACAAGGACAACGACAATAATCATTTTGTAGTTTCTTTATTACCCTCCCTTGGAGAAGTAAGTTTTAAAGGAATTGACCTTTTTCTCAAAGATGATGAACTGACTTGTCATCCGAATTACTTTATGCCATTCGAGAACATCAGGTTTGTTAAAGAATAGGGAGCAAGGGAGCAAGGGATAAAGGGATCAAAGGATCGTGAATAAGGAATATCGAATATCGAAGTAAAAAGTAGAAGTAGAATGAAGAAACCCTGAAAGGGCGCTCTTGTAGAAAGGGGGTTTAGCCCCTTAACGAAGACAGAAAGACAATTGTATTCTGATCAGCCTTTGTATTACCCTTCGCCTCAGCCTCAGTCTTTTTTCGCGCGCAGAGACGCAGAGGCGCAGTTTAAATTTTGTATTCTCCTTCGCCTTCGCCTTTGCCTTTGCCTTTGCCTTCGCCTTCGCCTCAGCCTCAGCCTTAGCCTTAGCCTTAGCCTCATGCTTTATGCTACATTTGTAGCATAAAGTATGAAGCGATTTTCCATCATCCCGGAATGGATAAAACACTATAAGCGACTTGACTTCAGGTTTGACCTGCAGGCTGGGCTGACGGTAGGCATCATGCTTATCCCCCAGGGTATGGCTTATGCTATGATCGCCGGGCTACCACCAGTGTATGGTCTTTATGCTTCTACCCTTCCAGCCATTATCTATGCTTGGTTTGGCACATCTAAACATCTCTCCGTCGGTCCTGGGGCGCTCACTGCTTTATTAACAGCAGCGGGAATTGGGATGCTGGCCCAGTCAGGCAGTGAAACATACCTGGCGATGGTTGCCTTGCTTGCAATCACTGTCGGATTAATTCAATTTTCACTAGGTGCCTTCAGACTTGGGTTTCTTGTCAATTTTCTTTCTAATCCAGTCATCCTTGGTTTTACTTCTGCTGCGGCCATTCTGATCGGGCTTAGCCAACTCAAATATTTTCTTGGTATTGAATTGTCTCAATCACAACACATCCATAAATTATTACCAGACCTGATTGGTCATCTTTCAAATATCCAGTTTGAAACATTTGTTACAGGAATCATTGGCCTTGTTGCATTGGTGTTGTTTAAAAAAATAAATCCATTGCTTCCTGGTGCTTTGATCACTGTTGTGTTGTCTATTCTCATTACCTGGGGATTACGACTGGATTTGAAAGGCGTCTCCATTGTAGGCACCATTCCGGAAGGACTTCCAATACCTAAATGGATCCCCTTCACCTTTGATCAATTCTTGATATTATTCCCGATCGCCATTGCTATTGCACTTGTCAGTTTCATGGAAAGTACTGCAGTGGCGAAAGCCATACAAGCGAAACATAAAACGTATACCCTGGTCCATAACCGCGAACTCATCAGCATTGGATTAGCGAACATGACAAGTGGGTTGGTACAATCTATTCCTGTGACTGGTGGAATGTCGAGGTCTTTGGTCAATGATATGGCAGGGGCAAGAACAGGCCTTTCCACCATTATCAGTTCAATTCTTATCCTTTTAACATTACTCTTCCTCACGCCATTATTTTATTTTCTTCCTAAAACAATTCTTGCAGCAGTAATCCTTGTCGCTGTAGGTAGTTTACTCAAATGGAAAGAGGCCAAGCAATTGTGGCATGTGGATCGTAAAGATTTCTGGATGTTGGTTGTGACGTTTATAGGCACACTTGTCCTGGGCATTGGACCAGGCATTGGTATAGGTGTACTATTATCACTAGGATGGATCATCTATGAGACATCTTATCCTCATCATGCTGAGTTAGGGAAAGTACCAGATACGCATTCGTTCAGAAATGTGAGACGATTTAAAGACCTGGAAATGGCAGAAGGTGTTTTAATCGTTCGATTTGATGCACCACTCTTTTTTGCCAACATCGACCGTTTCAGAGAAGTCCTTGCCGGGTACAAAAAACAAAGGACCGATCGTATCCATACGATCATCATAGATATGGAAGGGATTCATAGCATCGACAGTTCAGCGCTAGCAACATTTTCTGATATAGTGGAGGAAGCCCAGAAGGACAATATTCAACTTTTGCTTGCGGAAGTTAAGGGTCCTGTGAGAGATAAGTTTTATAAGTCGGGATTGACCACTAAGATTGGTGGAAAAAATTTCTTTATCACGGTTGAAAATGCCTTTCAATCGGTCAGCGGAGACAATGCAGAAATCAGCCCCAATATAGCGCTGCAGACCAATGTTGGTCCTAAATAAGACCCTCCAGAATCTTCAGATCTGAACCCATTCTTTTCAAAAGTTAAATAATTCTATGCCTCCGGTTTTCCCTGGAAGTGGAATAGTCCAATTTCCCTAAATTCGGCCTCCTTTTATCACCTAAACTGACAAATGAATGAATCCTTTATTAAGAATATCCACCGGGTTAATACTCCTATTCACCTGTATTTCAGCTGATGCTCAATGGATAAGGCAATATCCCCTGGCTAAGCTTGAACATGTGGTAGACATTGCCGTACACGAGGATGGTCATGGTTTTGCGGTAGGTGGGGATGACCTTATTTTACGCCTCAATGGAGGATCCAACCATTGGGATCTTCTGACTTCCTGGGATGGCGGCTGGACACTTGAATCTGTCGATTATCTAGATGGCACCTTCGGCCAAACTGTTGCTGCCGGAGGACAGGGCCTGATCATTTCTCAAACTGGTGGGGATTCCTGGACTGAAATTGCAAATTCTCCAGGTGGAATCTTTACCACCAAAGTGATCAACACACAAGAAGTCATTGTAATTGGCGATGAAGGCGTATTCCGATGGAATAATAATTCGTGGGATGATTTAAATCTCCCGGTTACTTCCGGAGTCGATGGCGGTTTTATTCTGGATGATCAACACATCTGGTGTTTTACAAATGGAACATCTCCTGTAGTGTATTACACTTCAAATGGTGGTACCAACTGGAACATGAATACACAAATTGACAGGCCTGACGCAGTAAAGTTTTTTAATACACAATATGGAATTGCTTTTGACAGCAGAACGGTTTACCAAAGTTTAAATGGTGGTCAGACCTGGGAAGAAGTAAGTAACAATGCGATCCATAATTCCATAAACGATTTTGCATTTGGTTCTAGTCCAAATGTATTGATGGCTGCAACCTTAAATGGTGTGCCTACAATTTCTGTGGATAGTGGTCTCACCTGGACTCAAAAAGATCTTGATCTGATCAATGATCGTAATTATTCTATTGCTGCAGCATCTGATACTGAATTTTGGGTAGGCAATGATTTGAGCAGTATTACGCTGACGACTGATGCTGGAGATAACTGGATAGAAACATCTGGTCCAGATCGCCAGATCATGAATGACATTTACTTTTTAGATCGCAATTTTGGATTTGCTGTTGGAACCGATGGTACTTTACTTCGCACTACCAATGGTGGTTCGCAATGGGAGGATATTTCCTTTGGAGAGACCAGGTCGTTCCTATCTGTTTTCGCGTTAGCTCCGAATGATTTGTGGATGGGAGCTAATCAACGTATCTATCATTCATCTGATATGGGAGACACCTGGCAGGAAAAAGCTGCGCTCCTCGGATTTAATACGATTGATGTATTGGCTGTCGACGCCAACATTATCCTGGCTTGTTCTCCATCAGGCATGATCTTGCGTTCGATTGATGCTGGCACATCATGGGATACAGTATACCAAACAGGAGGACAAATACGCTCTCTATCAAAAATTGATAATCAACGATACATGGCGACCGGTTTTAATGGACTGATCTTACGCAGTGCAAACCAAGGCGCCACCTGGACACCATTAACAGCACCCGAAGCAGGACTTCAATATGAACAAACTCATTTCATCGGCAATGAAGGTTGGTTGGTGACTTCAAGTTTCAAAAAAACAATGTGGCACACCACAAATGCAGGCGATACTTGGAACCCGATCACCCTACCTATTGAACGCTTTTGGGATGGCGTTTACTTTATGTCTCCGGATACTGGTATTGTCGTTGGCCGTTCAAGCTCAGAAGGCCGTGTTTATATCACCTTTAATGGAGGCACGAACTGGCAGGCAGGTTATATCACTGACTTTCCTCTTTTCGGCGTGACCGGTATTCCAAATCCAAATGGAACTGCATGGATATATGGTTTTGGATCCGATATCGAAGTGCTTCCATATTGCAGTGAGTTGCCTGTGATTTCAAACTTGACTGGTGCAAGTGCTCCGTGTGAAAATGATACGGTGACCTACTCGATTACATCACAAGACGTTGAGCAATTCCAATGGCTATTTCCGACAGGTTGGCAATTACAAGGTGATCCAAACAATGATACTATACAGGTTAAAGTTGGTCGCAATTCCGGAACTATTTCTGTTACAGGATTGAATGATTGTGGTTTTTCAAGTCCGGTCAGTATGAGTGCTGGCCCGATATTATTGCCTATTATAACAGATATGTTTGGTGACTTTTTCCCTTGTGAATCAGAATTGGTGACATATACAGTTGAAAGTTCGGACGTACAGAATTTTGTCTGGACATTTCCTGGTCCCGATTGGACGGTGAATGGCCCAGACAATACTGATGAAATTTCAGTTTTCGTTGGCGATACTCCTGGTCAAATTCTTGTGGTAGGTTCGAATTCCTGCGGTGATGCAGCTTTAGCAACTATGTTTTCAGTGTCACCTGATGTAAGACCACGGATGTATGCAGTAAGTGGTGCCCAAAATCCATGCGAAGGCGACACCGTTGAATATGCAGCTAATGGTGAATATTACGAAGAGGTGATATGGACATATCCTTCAGACTGGGTAGCGATCGGCAGCCAGAATGAATCCATTATTGTATTGATTGCAGGAGAAACTGCTGGTGTAGTAAGTGCTGCTGGTGTAAATCCATGTGGAACTTCTGCCATCCAGGAATTCCAGGTGGCGCCAATTGATGTTCCGGAAATTGAGATTATCGCTGTGGAAAATTTCTTATCACTTACAGGAACTGGTACAGGTTATCAATGGTATCTTAATGGAACAGAAATTCCAGGCGCTACTGGTCCTGAATACACAGCAACTGTTACAGGCAATTACACAGCAGGGATTCTTTTCGTTAATGGTTGTTTTACAATTACAAATCCAGTCAATATCATAATAGCTTCTATTGGCCACAACTTAAATGTACTTCCTATCACTGTTTACCCAACACCAGTCAGTGAGCAATTGCATATCAAAGGGATTGAAAATTCATTTTCTTATACAATCACAGATATGACAGGTGCCTTGGTTGTTACTAATACAACATCTGATAAATCATTAAATGTCTCTGCGCTATCTGAAGGCGTTTATATCCTCAGGATAGAGCAGGATGAGAAAGTGTATATAGCGAGATTTGTGGTGGAAAGGAAATAAGTATAAAGAATATTGAATACCGAATATCGAAATCAGAAGTTGAAGTAGATGTCAAAAAGTAGAAGTAGAAGTTGGCAGTGATGAGATAAAAAAAGTCTGTACCTTTTTATCCTTTTCTGGTAGCTGGTAGCTGGTAGCTGGTAGCTGGTAGCTGGTAGCTGGTAGCTGGTAGCTGGTAGCTGGTAGCTGGTAGCTGATAGCTGATAGCTGATAGCTGACAGCTGAATTATTTCAAAGAAATAATTCCTTTCAGCCTTTCTGCTTCTTCCGGCGTATTTGCATTGAGGAGTATATCTGGATCGGATGCACGAATGACGGTGCTGTTGTAGTCCACTAATACACCACGTAGGCTGCTTTTTCCTTTGTTGAAATATTCCAACAGGATCGGATAGATTTTTGGTTCGAGGATGGTGATCCAAGGCTCGGGCATCAAGGTGTGGAGATCGAGGAAACTGGTAGCGATCCCTTTTACATCTCTCTCATTGAGTAATTGAGCAATTCCTTGTTGATCAAGTAATGGAAAATCACAAGCCACTACAATCCAAGCTGCTTCCGGATCACTTTTGAAAGCTGTAAGGATTGCACCATAAGGTCCGATGTCTTCATACTTATCTTCCATGACAGGCATCTCGGTCTCTGTAATCTGGTCAGGCCGACATGAAATGTATGTTTCGACTGTGTGAGGCTTAAGGAGATGATACAAGTATTCCCTTTGAACTAATCCATGATAGTTCATGAGTCCTTTATCAAATCCCATTCGCTTACTCTCGCCTCCGGCTAGTACGAGTCCTTTGATGGGGGGAATGGTAGATGGTGATTCTGGTTCCATAATTATATCTAAGATAGGCAGAGTTTTCAGCTATCAGCTATCAGCTGTCAGCTATCAGTGAACTCCGCGTTCTCCGTGCGAAAATATTTTATGCGAATACAATTTTGTCTTTGCTTGGTTTGGTTGTAACGATTTTGTTTCGCACGGAGGAAAAAGGAGGTAGCACGGAGCACACGGAGGTCTCATCCATTGCCTTTCATATTTTTCTCATTGGTCCCTGGTCTTTGCATATGGTTTTTGCCTATTGCATATTGCCAATTGCCTATTGAACCTTGCTCCTTTCATCCTTTGATCCATTGATCCTTTCCCTCTGCCCTCTGCCCTAAGCCCTCTGCTTTTTTCCTTACCTTTAATCATCATTAGTTTAACAACCATTTTCATGAAACGTTTCTTCTTATTCACGGCCTTATTAGCTCTAGCATTTTGCATCACATCGTTTGCTCCCCCCTCCCCTTCCCTAATCGGACAGTGGAAAGGTGAGGATAAAGGTGAAGTGGGCATCATCACTTTTGAGAAAGAAGGGTACGTGTCATTTACCCTCAACGACGAAAAAGTAGGGGGTAAGGATTATAAATCTGAAGGCATTGTCTTTGATATGTTTTATGAGACGGATGAAACGGTCACTCCACACACCATGGATTTTGTGATCAAGATGGATGATGAAGAAATGGAAGTGGCCCGCATGCTGGGTATCTATCATTTTGTAGATGACAATACGTTGATCATTAATATGAAATTTGATGGCTCCCCCAGACCCACAATGATGGATGAGGAAAGTATTGACCAGATCACGTTGACACGGATGGCGGATAAGAAGAAAAAGAAGAAGACGTGAGACGTGAGACGTGAGACGTGAGACGTGAGACGTGAGACGTGAGACGTGAGTGGGTGTGGGTGTGGGTGTGGGTGTGGGTGTGGGTGTGATTTGTTACACAATTACTTATAAATATTGTCACACGACTATAATTTTCGGACCTTTTTAGGGTTTATAGGCGGATAGGCTTACCTTTGCGGCAATGTGAGGGCTTTTTATGGTCTTTTTAAGCTGAAAATGTCCTTCAAGCACAATTAATTCAATAACCTAAAAACAAATTCAATGAACCGTACTTATCTAAGCGTAGTTGCAATGGCCATGATCGTCCTTGCTTCCTGCGTCAGTAAGAAGAAATTTACCGCACTGCAAACAGATTTACAGACTTGCAATGAACAACTTGGTAAATGTGGTGAGAGCCTCAATGATTATATGAACCGCCTCACCGCATGTACTACTGATCTGAACAGGGAAAAAAGCCTTCGTGAAGAACAAAATGCTGATCTCCGCGCACAGTTGGATGATTGTAAAATGCAACGCGACAAACAGCTCTCCCAAGTTGGTGATCTGACCGTGATGTCCCAGGGTGCCAATGAGAACATGAAACTAACGCTGTCACAACTTGCTGAAAAGGACAAATACATCCATTTGCTCCAGGCAGCTAAGACTCAAGCTGACAGTATCAATCTTGCACTCTCTGCTAATCTGAAAACATCCCTGAAAGATGGTATCGAAGACCAGGATGTCGAAATCAAAGTTGACAAGACTGTCGTGATGATCAATCTTTCTGATAAGATGTTATTCCAATCCGGAAGCTCAAACTTGACTTCTAAAGCTTCAGAAGTGCTCGGTAAGATTGCTACCATACTGGAAGAAAGACCTGACTTCGAAGTCATGGTGGAAGGCTATACAGATAATGTGCCCATCAGCAATGAGTGCACAAAGGATAACTGGGATCTCAGCGTTCGACGCTCTACTGCTGTAGTTCGCGTGCTTCAGAAAGATTACAAGATTGATCCAAATCGTTTGATTGCTGCCGGTCGCGGTGAATACAATGCACTTGCTTCCAATGATACAAAAGAAGGAAAGGCAACTAACCGCCGTACAAGAATTATCATCATGCCAAAACTTGATCAGTTTTATGATCTGTTAGATCCAACTAAAGCGCCAAAAACAGCTCAATAGTCTGATTTAACTAATCAAGTGAATATAAAAAAAGCAGCCTGGAATTTCAGGCTGCTTTTTTTTATGGATATACAGTTGATGTTTTTAGAAAGAAAGTGAGGTAGCTATTTTCTGGTTAATGGCCTGAAGAGATGCATCATTTGACTTTGTCATGATAATGACTTGCCAAAGTTTATTCGCTTGCACGATTACAATATCCGTAAAATCGTGTTCCTCACCTCCTATGATGAGCTTACCCTGTTGCTTAATGGCTGTCCTGCTAGAAACCTTGATGTCTTGCGTGGCAATTATGGAGACTTTAGCGCCTGTGGTTTCCCACTGTCCATTAGTACCATCCAAAGCACCTTTAACATCTGATATAATGTCCGGGGAATACTCAGCATACATTAAAGTGACCACCAGGCCCTCTACACTATTCTTGAGATAGGATGATTGGTATACCTTGACTTTCTCCCGAACAGTCTGAGGCAACTTTGTGGTCTGGGGAGTAGGTGTCCCAGGCAACTGAATATTTAGAGGCGGTGAGCCTAGAGTTGCCACTTGCCAGGAAGCAGAAGATTCCTGTCCGGTAGCTACAAGGCTTGTAAAGCAAAATAAAAAAAGAAGTAATCTCATCACTTAAAGTGTTTTATCAAAAGCGAAGTGCTCGCCATTGCCCGCGGTGTAATAAACGGATTAAGGGTGCAAATTATTGAAATTACCAGTAAAAGCCGATAAGAAAGGAGATCGTAACCTGATTACCTTTGCGCCCTATGGATTCATTGACGCAGATCGTATTGGGCGCGGCGGTTGGGGAAATAGCATTAGGTAGAAAGATTGGCAACCGGGCCCTAATCTGGGGAGCAATCGGGGGAACCATTCCTGACCTGGATGTATTTGCCAACCCATTCATGGATGATATTGATGCATTGGCTTTTCACCGAAGTATCTCCCATTCTATCTTTTTCTCTGTAGTGGCACCACTTCTTTTCGGAGGATTGGTCTTTAAGCTCTATGACTCCAGGTTTCATAAAACCAGGATCTACAAGACCCTGGTGACGATCGTCAATGTGAGTATCATAGCCGGGATAACCTTTGGCATCAATTATCTTTTCAGGAATGATGGTTACCCGAGATGGTGGTTTCTCTTAATTACAGTCCTTCTTGCGCTGTTTCTTTTGATGCGTCTTTATCAACACTACATCCGCAAGGATCTTGAAGAACCCAAGGTCACATTTGTGCAATGGTATTGGTTATTCTTTCTTGCCTTTTTTACGCATTGGTTGTTGGATTGCTTTACGGCTTTCGGCACACAGATCTTTCAACCCTTTTCAGATTACCGCGTAGCCTTTAATAATATTGCCGTGGTGGATCCAATCTATACGGTACCGTTCCTCATTTGTGTCATCATCGTCTCGGCATTGAAACGAAATACCAGAAAGAGAGCGATTGTCAATTGGCTCGGAATAGGTATCAGCAGTTTATATATGCTATTCACCATCTTCAATAAGTTTCATGTTGATGCTGTTTTTGATAAAGCATTAGCCAATCGCCATCTGGAGGTAAGCCGTTGTCGGACCAGCCCAACGATATTCAATAATTTATTGTGGTCCTGTGTTGCGGAAGGCAAGGATCAATATTATGTTGGACAATACTCCATCTTTGACAGTGATCCAAACCTGCATTGGATAAATGTGATCCCCAAAAATGACTCCTTGAATCAAGCATGGTTTTCTAATAAAGATTATCAGACTTTACTTTGGTTTTCGGATGGATACCTCGGTGCATTTGAATACGATACAATGACGGTGTTATCAGATCTACGTTATGGAGGCATCGCGGATACGATCACAGATCATCGTGACCTGGTATTCAATTTCAAAGTAAAAGAAGTTGATGGCCAATTGCAGTTTACCGAAAACCGTGAGCCACCGGAAGGGGATATTGGGGAGTTGTTGAGGAAGTTTATTAAGAGAATGCAGGGCTATTGAAGAGTGATCGGTGATCGGTGAGCGGTGAGCGGTGAGCAGTGAGCAGTGAGCGGTGAGCGGTGAGTTGTGAGTTGTGAGTTGTGAGTAAAAAATGCAAATGTAAAATGAAAAGAGAAAATGATATTTTCTCAATGGCCTGAAAGGCTGACATATATTAGCGATGGGTGTAGCCCATCGAAAAGGCAGGGCGCAGTGAATTATGAAAAATGACATTTTCTCAAAAGGCTGAAAAACTAACATCCGTTAGCGATGAGCATAGCCCATCGCGAAAAGCATATTTTGCCCTGGCGATGGTATGCATCGTATGGGGTGTCTCATGGGTAGGGACCAAAGAAGCGGTGCGTTTTATGCCTCCATTCCAAATGGTAGGTATCAGGCAGATACTGGCGGGATTGGCTTATGTGTTGTTTTTTGTGTTGCGCGGAAGTAAGATGCCGAGGAAGAAAGAATGGTATCCGATCATCTTTCTTTCTATTCTCAATTTTATGATCAGTAATGGACTTGCTACTTGGGGAGTTAAACTCACGACTGCAGGATTAAGTGCGATCATTGGGGCAATCTTCCCGCTTTGGCTAGTGATCATCATGGCCATCAGGGGCAACAATCGTATACCCCCACTCGCCTGGCTAGGCATACTGGTTGGTTTCAGTGGTGTCTGTGTAGTTTTCTATCAACACTTACAAGAACTCTTTAACCTTTCTTTCCTCGGTGGAATCATCCTTGGCTTGATCGCTTCTCTTGCCTGGGCTTATGGTACCGTCTACACAAAAGAATACGCGATGAGTTTTAATCCTTATCACAGTATTGGTTGGCAAATGTTGATCTCAGGTGTCATGCTCAATATCATCGCCTATATCACTGGCGATGTGATACCGCTCAAAGAAATCCGGCTGTATACGTGGGGTGCTATTTTGTTCCTGGTCATCGTGAGTTCCATCATTGCATTTGTTGCATATCTATATGCACTTCAGAGGTTGCCTACTGGCCTTGTATCGGTTTATGCATATATCAATCCCCTGGTGGCTGTACTATCAGGAAGTCTCCTCACCGGCGAGCCACTCACCTTCCTGATCATCAGCGGATCATTGATCACGTTGACAGGTGTGTACATTGTAAATAGGGCGCTCAGAAAAAAAGCTACCGAGATCGCGCCTCATTTAGAATAACAATTGGATTCCCTTACAACTTCACCTTATGCAGTACATTAAAGAATTCATCTTTTCGACTCCTGGCTAATTGTATTTGCGCACCATCGCGCATGAGCAGGAAGTTTTCAGATTTCACATACTTCCTAACTTCTTTCAGATTAATCAGGTGTGATTGATGCACACGGTAGAAGCCATAGTCTTGCAAAAGAAATTCGAACTCCTTGATTACCTTACTAACCATGACTGGCTTCGTATCCCTCAAAAACAATTGTGTATATGCTCCTTGTGCTTCACATCGCACGATATCCCTGATCCGCACAAACTCAACGGCTTCGGCTGTAGAGACAAGTAATACAGGGTCTTCATTTGGATTTTTAATATTAGAAAGAAGATTTTGGATTTTATATTGATCCTCTTCCTGTCTGCCAGATAGAGTAGCTTTCTTAACAGCCGATTTCAATTCATCAATATCAATAGGCTTTAGTAGATAATCTAATGCGCTAAACTTGAAAGCCTTTAATGCATAATGATCATAGGCTGTAGTAAAGATCACAGACATCTTCAGATCGTGCAATTTTTCCAGCACATCAAACCCAGTGCCCCCAGAGATCTGTACATCGAGAAAAAGAATGTCTGGTTGTAGGGCGCGGGTTGTTTTTATTCCACCAGTTACTGATTCAGCAGATCCAACCACATCCACCTCAGGGCAATACGTTTCCAGAAGATTCTGAAGCACTATCCTGCTACGTTCTTCGTCTTCGATGATGACTGCTTTTAATGCTTGTGTCATATGGCGTGTTAGTCTAAAGGTAAAATGATTTCTACTCGAGTTCCTGAAGGATTGTGAGCAGTATCATACAAATCAATAATCTTAAACGGTTTGAATCCATTGGAAGAATGCATGTGTGAAAGTCTTTCTTCTACAATGGCCAGGCCTTTGCTTTCATTCACAATGGTTTCTCCACTTTTAGCTTGCTGGGCAGCTTCCCTGCCGATCCCATTGTCCTCAACGATGACAAACAGATGCACCTCATCCGCTGTGATCTCAATACGCAGGTGACCTGGGGTTGATTTCTTCAATAAGCCATGGCGTATCGCATTCTCAACTTGCGGCTGTATAAAGAATGGAGGGATTTCCACAGTATGGGTATTAATGTCAGGGCTGATATGAATGTCATAAGTAAACTTATCCGGAAAGCGCATATTCTCCAGCTCGAGATAATCGCGGATCAATGTGATTTCATCGGTTAAGGGTATACGGTTCTGCGCAGAAATATTTAAAACCGTACGAAGAATCCGCGAGAACTTGGTGAGGTATTTCATAGCCCCTTCCATATCATGCAGGATCATAAACTGCTGGATGGAGTTCATCGAATTGTATATAAAATGGGGATTCATCTGGGCTTGCAGTGCCCGGCGCTCTAGCTCGACAATTTTCCGGCTAACTTCAGCTTCAAGCTTTTCTTTCTTTTTGATGGAATGCTCGCGGAACCTGATAATAAAGTAGAGCAATCCAATCAATACAAAAGTGGCCAGGAACCTAAACCATGCGGTGGCATAAAAAGGTGGTGCAATATGTACTGGAATAACTAAATCTTTTGCTGACCATACATTATCCCCACTGATGGCCCTCGCCCGAAAAACGTAATCTCCTGGTGGCAAGTTTGAAAACAATACTGAACGTTGGTGTCCCAAATCTATCCAGTTATCGTGCAATGCATCCATTTTATATTCATACCGGATATCAGCCTGGTTTGCAAAATAAATTCCGGCAAATTCTATCTCCAAAACCTTGTCACGATACGTGAGATTCAACCCTGCCGAATCACCCGGCATATCAAATCCAGAAATCTTTTGCCCATTATTAACAGTCAGTCCAGAAAGAAACATGATAGGTGCTGTTGGATTCGAACGTAAATGTCCGGGATGGAAATAATCAACTCCATTTTTTCCGCCAAAATAAAGTGTCCCATTTGTAGCATACAGTTTGCTTCTTCTGTAATAACTAAAATTTGACATGCCGTCTTTCTCTCCATAATTGACAATTTCATTCGTTACCGGATCCAGGCAACTGATACCCGAATGAGTGGAGACCCATATTTTTCCATCAGGCAAACAGACCACAGAAGAAATGTGATCATTTTCAAAACCATCATTGCGGTCATAAGAAGTCATTTTGTAAGTGACCGGATCAAATCTGACCAGCGCAACATCCGTTGCCACCCAGAGCATATTGTTTTGATCTATATCGAGATCAACCACACTGAAACTGGGAAGTGAATTAGTATCTCCTTCTACAGGGATAAACTGTTTCATTTCCCTGGTACCAGGATTTAACATCCCTAAACCTCTTAGATCGCTAGCAAACCAAAGATTGCCGGATGCATCTCCGACGATGGTTTGTATAAAATGGCCTGCATCTTCATCCACTGCAATGGGCTTGAAAGTATCCAGGATCCCTTGAGTTTCAGAAAATAAAAACAATCCACCATATCCACCAATCCAAATCCTGCCTTCGCGATCCTGATATGCTGAGCGGTTAGTACCACTTGCTTTATAACTGGCCATGATCTTCCCTTCTGGTGTCATCACAGCAATATTGTTGAAGGCTACCAGGATAAGATTTCCACTTTTGACTTGTAAGATATCTGCTATATGGTCTGCTGGAATTATATGACCATCCGTTTGCTCGGAAGAAAAAAGGGTTGTTGAACCATTCCGCTTATCAAGCCTGACGATTCCCTTTTCCCGGTATCCGATCCACAGAAAATCTGCAGTCTCATATATGCATGTATTTGACTGATGAAAAGCAAAGGGATGAATAAATGTATTAAAGCCCTTCGGATATGGATAAATGTAAAAGCCTTCCACGGGCAACCAAGTGTTACCTGAATGATCCACAAATGGTTCTCTGAAAAAACGTTCGTGTGCAATATCACTATTGACTGCTGTCTGGAGAAACAAAGTAGAATCTTTGAAATCAAATCCATACGCCTGGTCGCCAAAAACAAGTGCCCAAAGCCTGTTATCCAGATCAAAGGCAATTTGTATAGCCATTGGCTTTTCCTGGAATGGAATTCCTCTTATGGATCTGAAGGATATTTCTTCCATACCGGAATAAAATAACCTTTGCTCTTTCAGGCCACAAGCGATCCATATCCTGTTTTCCCGATCCAGCTTAATATCATAAATGTCTGCAGGCGGTAGACCTCTAATGGCTGAAGGTTGGATCAATGATTTGCGTCCAGGATTATAAACATATAAGCCCAATCGTGTTCCAATCCATACTTTCCCTTTCTGATCTGTATACAATACGGACGGACGCTCAAGACCTCCAGTAATATCTTTCTCTGGAATAACTTTTTGAAAGGATTGAATAACAAAACCATCCGCTGTATCCCGGATGATAAATAATCCTGCACCTGAGGCAATCCAAATTCTATGCAGTGAATCTTCAGTAATGGAAGAAATCCGCAGATCCAATCTTGCTTTTTCATCGAGCGGCATTTTCAATCGTAGGAACTTTGATTTTGATCTATCCGATACATTGAGATCAGCTCCAATCACTCCTACCCAAAGCCGGCCTTTTGAATCTTCGTAAATCGTGGAGGCTCTATTTCCAGATATGGATGTTGAATCCTTGTGATTGTGACGGAAGGACCTGATGGTATACCCATCATAACTTGCCAATCCATCTACACCTGACATCCACAAGACACCGTGTTTATCCTGGATCACTTTGGTAAAGAGATTATTGGGCAAACCTTCGGCATCACTGAATCTATCGAATCGGATGATTTCAGGTTGGGCGTAAGAAAGGTTGAGGCAAAAGAAAAGGCTAAGGCGAAGGCTGAGACGAAGGAAAAAGAAAAGGCTAAGGCGAAGGCTGAGGCGAAGGAAAAAGTGACGCATCCGATGGTAAAATCGGAGTTCAAAATTCATGGGATGTCGGGCTGACTGGTAGTGCATATAAACAATAGTAAACTACGACATTCTATCCTGATTTTACCGGGGGTCTTTGGCAAAACAGGCCATTGAATTGGTAGCCTGTGCATTCGGTTTGATATCCCGTAACGTGAGATCGTGAGAAGAGTGGGTGTGTGTGATCTTAGGCTTTCCTTCAATCTTCTTTTGCCTTTGCCTTTGCCTTTGCCTCAGCCTTAGCCTTAGCCTTATTGAGTATCCGGTAGCATCAATTGATTATTCAGTAAAAATCATCTGAAAACTGAATTCAAGGATTCATGAAAACGAAATTTCAATAAAACAGAACAAGGCTTAAACTGGATCCTATGCAATCTAAATTAACTAATGTTGGGATGAAGTGGTGGTATTTCATTTGCATAAAAAAAAGCCATGTCTGCAAGAATTACCCTTTTAACCATCTTCCTTGTATACAGCGTTTGTATAAGCGCGCAACAACGATTGGGCATTAATACGCTCAATCCACAAAGGATCCTTGATGTCTCCGGGATTGCTGATCGTCATATCCGTATTCATAACACCAGTGAGGGATCAGGCCAGGAATCAGGAATTGAATTTGTCCGCGGTCCACAAAATGCAGCAGCTGTCGATTGGAAAATCGTCAATGATGGCAGCATACTGAAAATCAAACATGGCAATAACAATTTCACCGGGAGTGAAACAGAAGCGCTAAGGATCAACTCAGCACTGCATACAGGAATAGGTACCACCACACCAAATAGCAAATTGAATATTGATGGCGGTACGTTGATTGCCCTCGGTGGACTTGGCTATCTAAAAACAGGAAGCGTCAATAGTTACAACCTGGCTTTTGACAACAACCAGATTGTAGCACTGAATAACTATTCACCTTCTACGCTGAGCTTGCAGGCGAATGGTGGAAATACACATTTCGGCTTAGTTGGTGGAAACACCTACATGGCCATTGGAGGTGGTGGCGTTGGCGTTGGGACAACAACGATTGATGCCAGATTGAATATTGTGGATGACAACTTCCAATTGCATATCAATAATGATTCAGATGATCCTAACCATTGGCATATCGGAGCAAGTAATGATGGATGGGCTGCCGGAGACAACCAGCTTTTATTTAGTCCAACGACTAGTTCCAATGATGCGGTATTTCGACTGATGGATGTGATAGAGAATGATGGCATCAATGCTCCTGTGATGATCCATACTACTAACGATCATACGATTCTTCTAGATGGAAATGAAATTGATACCAGGGGCACACCACTCTATATCAATCACAACTCAGATGAAGAAACGTATATCAATCCAAGTGGAGGGCGTGTTGGCATCGGTACAACTGATCCTCAGGCTATGCTCCATGTCAATGCAGCAAGTGGTAATATCCTAACCCTTGAAAATAGTGGTTGGACCTGGCATTTCAATCCTGCTACCGCCGGTGATGGTGACCTATTAATTTATAAGGAAGGATTTAACGGTGCGATGGCAACCATTGATGGCACAACAGGACAATGGAACAGTGTTTCTGACAGGAATGCTAAAGAAAATATCGTTCCCCTGGAAAGTATCCTTGACAAATTGAATGAACTCACTACTTACAATTATACTTTCAAAAATGATAACCTTCATCAAAAGATGACCGGTGTCATCGCCCAGGAAGCAGAACCTTTGTTTCCGGAAATCGTTTCGCAAAACCAAGGGCAATATGGTGTTTCCTATGCTCAATTGGCAGCCATCGGTATAAAAGCCATACAAGAACAGCAAGTCATCATTGATACTTTAAAAGAAAAGCTCAATCTCTTAAAGCTAAAGCTCAGTGCATCAGCGGATGTGATTGAGTCCCCTAAATCAATTACAAAAAACACCCCTTAGTCAAACCATTCATTCCTTATCACTTGTAAATCCATTTGTCATGATTCGAATTTTAAAATATACAATCATCACTAGTCTTCCCTTCCTTTTAATGAATGAATCCTTATCTGGACAATCAAATATTGGAATCAATACCACAACTCCAGTGCGTGATCTTGAGCTTTATGGCTCCGGCAATCAACATGCGCGGATTCAATCGACCTACACTATTGGAGGGCAAGCTGTCCTTGAACTATTGCTAGGTGGAGATCTTTCTACAGCCCGGGATTTCAAGCTCAGCAATTCATCGGGCGTTTTTAAAATCATGACTGGCACTGACAATTTCGAAACCGCAGGTGAAGAAATCTGGACGATCGATTTGGATGGTGAAGTTGGTATTGGAGAAGATGTGCCAACATCACGATTGCACATTAACGGTGGAGAAGAGGCTTCTAATACTGGAGATGGATTTTTTATGATTGGCAGCAAAACAGCTATCAACATGATCATGGACCCAAATGAAATCCTGGTTCGGAACAATGGTGCTGCCAATAACCTTACGCTTCAATCACACAATGGTCAAACGGAGATTGGTAATGGTGGTGGGAATATACTAATTGGTGGTACAAGCGGTAATCTAGGTATAGGCACAACTACCACCTCAGCCCGATTAACGGTTGAAGACAATGAATTCCAGCTCAAGCTCCAAAACGCAAATGGTGCGCTCAACGACTGGTTTATAGGTGCGAGTAGCGATTCATGGGCTGTTGGTGACAATCAATTGGTATTTAGTCCGAGCCAGGCTTCAGGTGACGCTGTCTTGCGGCTTCAGGATGTTACTGACAATAATGGAACCATAGCCCCAGTCATGATTAGGTCCAGTGCCACGCAAACATTACTGTTGGATGGAAATGAGATTGACACTAAGGATGAGCCATTGTATTTAAATCATAATTCAAATGAGGAGACTTATTTCAATCCAAGTGGTGGAAATGTCGGTGTAGGAACCGATGATCCATCTACCACGCTTGAAGTAAAAACCCAGGCTGACGAATATGCCCTAAGAATTCAACGAGGGCCTACCGCATGGAATATTAATCCTATCCCTGAGTTTGATTATCTCGGTTTTGTCAAAGCGGGCTGGACACTGGCACATATCAATGGAGCAAGTGGTCAATGGACAACGATTTCAGATAGAAGGTTGAAGGAAAATATCCAACCGTTATATGATGTGATGGAAAAAGTAAACAGGCTAAATATTTACGGATACTCATTCAAGCAAAATCCAACTGGCAAACGTCACATTGGTATCCTTGCACAAGAAGCTGAGACTGATTTTCCTGAAATCGTAAACTCCAATGACGGACATTATACCGTTGCCTATTCCAAACTATCAGTCATCATTCTTAAAGCATTACAAGAGCAACAAAAAGAAATCGATGCCCTGGAAATGGAAATCAATCAACTTTTAACTTCCAAAACCAAATGATCATGAATAAAACAATAATCCTTCTAATTATTATTCTTGCCCAATCTACCTTTCTCTTTGGGCAATACAAGATGGGTGTGAACACAACAACACCTGTGAGAACTTTAGACATCTATGGCAGTTCAGACCAATATCTTAGAGTACACACTTCTTCAACTGCAGGAAGCCAGGTGGGACTAGAACTCATTCGCGGCGATGAATACTCGAATGCCGCGGATTGGAAACTGGAAAACTATGATGGAGAATTCAGGATCAATATGGGGACCGACAATTTTGCCACCAATGGAGATGAAGTACTCCGCATCACTGAACAAGGGAATGTTGGTATCGGCACCAATAATCCTTTGACGAGGTTGCATATTAATGGTGGAGAAGATGCATCCAATACACTGGACGGATTCATGATGATGGGAAACAAAACAGGTGACAACCTGATCATCGATCAGAACGAAATCATTGCCAGGCAAAATGGTGCTCCTTCTACCTTATATGTGCAATCAGGTGGAGGCAATACCTGGTTCGGCGGTGGAAATGTCTACATGGGTAGTGGTGGTGGAAAAGTAAGTATTGGAGATGCGTCGCTTACGGATCGATTTAATGTAAATGGTGGTTCATTCCAGGTCCAACTTAGAAATCCGATAGATGGTACAAATGATTGGTTTATCGGTGCCAGCAATTCAACCTGGCAAACGACTGATGACCTGCTTGCTTTTAGTCCTACCACAGGACATCTCTTTTCTACTTTGCGATTGAAAAGTGTAACGGAGAATAATGGCAGTGAAGCTCCCGTCATGATCAGTTCACCTTCGACTCAAACTCTCTATTTAGATGGAAATGAAATTGACAGCAATACTCCTTTGTATATCAATCACAATTCAGATGAAGAGACATACATAAACCCAAGTGGTGGAAAGGTTGGAATTGGTACAACATCACCTGAGGGTGTGCTTACTGTAAGAACGACAACAGCGGGATTGGGCTTACGACGTGAAGGTGTTACCTGGTGGATTGACCCTACCAATACCGGGGTGGTCAATTTCTTAAAAAATGCTGACCTGCTTGCTTACTTCTCCTATGATGGTGCTGGAGACTGGATTGCAGTTTCAGATAGGAATCTGAAAGAAGACATTCATCCGATTTCAACTGTCATGGATAAAATCAATAAGCTGAAATTATGCTCATACAGTTTCATCCATGATCCTACTTCCCGTCAAGACATCGGTGTTATCGCGCAAGAGCTTGAACCAATTTTTCCAGAATCGGTCAGTTATGCCAATGATCAATATGGAGTATCCTATGATCAATTGACGGTCATTGGGATTAAAGGAATACAAGAGCAGCAACAGAGGCTGGAGGAGCTTTCGCAAAAGATGGATCTTTTGCTGAAACAGTGAGCGGTGAGCAGTGAGCGAAATTCGTGAGGCGTCAGTCGTGAGGCGTGAGTTAAAATCGTGAGGCGTCAGTCGTGAGTCGTGAGTATAATACAAGGAAAATCAAACTCAATACTCAATAAATCAACTGTGTACTCATCTAAGCAACTCAATTAATATAAACCGTTGAACCTTTACCTATATCAATGAGACTGTAGATGTCAGACGCCAGACACCAGACATCAGACATTAGACATTAGACATTAGATATTAGACTCACAATACTGCATAATCCCAACTAACCATTAACCATTAAACATTAACCATTTAACCACCGATTACCGATTACCATTTACCATTTAACAATTAACCATTAACCATTAACCATTAACCATTAACCATTAACCCTCAAACATTAACCACCATACCACCGATTACCGATTACTGAATACCGATTACCATTTAACCACCTAACCACTTAAACAACTATGGAAGCAACAACTCAATCAACCCTCTTCGCCCGGCTCGGGGGAATGGATGCTGTCAATGCTGCAGTGAATATCTTTTATGCCAAAGTATTGCAGGATGACCGCGTCAATCAATTCTTCAGGCACATTGATATGGAAAAACAGTCGGGCAAATTGAAAGCATTTATGGCTTATGCCTTTGGCGCACCACTGCCCTATTCGGGTAAAGCGTTGCGCGAGGCCCACCAGCACATGCATCTGCAAGAGAGCCACTTTAATGCTGTAGCTGAGCAACTTGTATCTACCCTAAAGGAGCTGAACATTTCCCAGTGTCTGATTGACGAGGTGGTGACTGTCGTCCTGACGACAAAAAATGATGTATTAAATGTGTAACTTAGGAAAGTAAAACCCCATAAGCAGGAGGGATACAGGATGCGCCGAAGCTGCTCTCCGACACACCTGTATCTTCTTGCATAATACCCCGGGGAATGGCATGGATAAGGCATGTCATTCCCTTTTTGTTTTCTTAAAATATCATTAAATCTTTCCAGGATCATCATTGGGAAAGGTGAAAGGCTTAACTTTCACATATACTTCTTCTAGCAACTATGCTTTTTCCCGTTTAAGTTTTTATCATGGTCTTTCTGTTGCTGAGAAAGTATAATATCATTTCACAACATTCAAAACGTATTTTATGAAAATTAAGATTTTACTATTGCTCCTAAGTTGTTTCGCCATCCAAGTTATTGCTACTCATGCCCAGCCTGCAATACCAAAGAAGAGTTCATTTTCAAAAATAAAAAATACCAACAGGACTTCAGGTGCATTTACATACTCTCTGGCAGTGTTCAGTGAACCTTACGTTGATCTGACAGGTGGAACTTCTGTCAATAATGGTGATATATGGGATGATCCTGCTTATACAATTCCAATTGGCTTTCCATTTGAGCTCAACGGAAACACTGTAACTTTTCTTACCTTTTATGGTACAGGATCATTATTTATGGGTAATGGTACTAATCCTGATATCGCCACATTTGTTTTCCCATATGAAAATGATATCCTGGATCGTGGGGAGGTGAGCGGCGTTTCAGAATCACCGATCAGTTACCTCCTTGAAGGCACATCGCCAAACCGAATTTTTAAAATGGAGATCAAGAACGCGGGATCCTATTATGAGTTTGATGCCCTTGGCACCACGGATATGTTTTTCAACCATCAACTCTGGCTTTATGAAGGAAGTAACCAGATCGAATTCAGATACGGCCCGTCCTCTATTGATGACCCTGATTTATGGTACGCCGATGGTGGTGCTCTTATCGGTGTAACCAATGTTGATGTGATTAATGATGAATTCGTGGATGGACATTTTATCGGCGGACCTGCTTCCGCACCGATTCTTTATGCAAATGATGTCACCATTGAAGGCACACCCGACGAAGACGTCGTATACAGGCTTTCGCTCCCTCTTCCGTTGGAAGTTTTCGTGACCGGAATAAACTCCACTTCCAGCTGCGAGCCTAATGGCAGCGCAACAGCAGAGGCTAGCGGAGGGACACCACCATATTCATTTGAATGGAGCAATGGAGAAACTACCTCTACTATCAACAATCTTGATGGCGGAACATATACTGTCACTGTTACAGATGCAATAGGTGCCTTTGACACAGGAAGCGTTACCATCACCAATATTGGACCCGTAACCCCAAATGCCTTTACCACCGATGAAACGAGTGTTGATGCCAATGATGGGACAGCTACCTCAGCCGCTTTTGGAGGAAGCCCACCATATGATTATGAATGGAGTAATGGGGAAAACACACAAACGATTTCCAATCTAGCCCCTGGTGATTATACGGTAACGGTAACAGATAGTGATGGATGTACGGCCAGCCAAACCGTAACAGTCAATTCATTCGAGTGCGCAGATCTTGAACTTGAAGTGGTCTTATTAGATGCGTCATGCTTTGGTGTATGCGATGGATCCATTGAAATTGTTAACATCTTTGGCGCTACACCTCCCTATACTTATATCTGGAGCAATGGCCTCTCTTCAGCGAATGCATTTGATCTCTGCGCCGGTGAATACAGTGTCACGATCCTTGATGCCAATGGCTGTGTCATAAATGGCGGACCATTTGCCATCGCAGAACCACCTGTCCTACTGGCCAATACCAGTTCCACAAATGAAACCGCTATAGATGCAAATGATGGCACAGCACGCGTTGATCCTACCGGAGGCACACTCCCTTATACATTCTTATGGAACAACGGAAGTCCTGATCCTATCCAGACTAATCTTGCTCCTGGCATTTATGGTGTGACAGTATCGGATGCCCATGGCTGTATTGACTCTCAACAAGTGGAAGTTCTGGAATTTATATGTACGGGTGTGATTGATCCGATTGTGGATAACCAGTCATGTTATTTTACTTGCGATGGGGCGATCGATATTGAATTGACGGGAGGTGTTGGCCCACTCACATTTTTATGGAGCACAGGAGAGATCGATTTCTTTATTGAAAACTTATGTGAGGGCACCTATAGTGTCATTGTAACAGATGTAGGAGCAAATTGCACCTACCAGGATACATTTGATATCATCGCCCCTGATACCAGTGAATTTACAATTGACCAGATTCTTCATTATAATAATTTTACAGCCGGGGCCATTTCTATTACCTATAGCGGTGGAACACCACCATATACATATGAATGGACAGGGCCTAATGGGTATACCAGTTCAGAAGAAGATATCTCGGGACTTGTTCCGGGATTATATACTGTTATTATAGCGGATGCCAATAACTGCACAAGCTTCCCTGGTCCGATCGAAATCCTCGATGAGACTGTCAGTACAAATCATGTTGCAAATCTGTATGCCCGTGTCTATCCAAATCCAGCGGATGAACAATTGTTTATTGACATTGAAAATGTCAGCAGTTTCCGTATTGAATTGATAAGTTTGGATGGGCGCACAATAAAAATTTGGGATGGAGAGCGTATCTTAGAAATAGGAGATTTTCCAGCCGGGATTTATGTATTGGAAGGAGTGTCTGAAGCGGGTGTATTCAGGAAGCAGATCTCTATCCAAAATTGATTTTTGAAAAAGTGTTAAAATGGCCCTGGCGGCCCTTATAATCAACAAGTTATCTTAGTGTGGCACACCTTTTAAGTAGAGACGCGATTAATCGCGTCTCTACTTAAAAGGTGTGCCACACTGATTTTTTTGGGGTGAAATGCTTAACTTTCACTTATACTTCTTCAGGCAGCCTTTCTCAATCCCTCTTTATTTTTTATCATAATCTTTCTGTTGCTGAGAAAGTAGATTAACATTTCACAACATTCAAAACGTACCTTATGAAAATCAAGAATTTACTTTTACTCTTAAGTTGTTTCACTCTCCTTTATACTACAGCACAATCCCAGTCCAAGCCATCCACAAAAAGTATTCTTGCCAAAATCAATAATACAGGCAGGTCAGCAGGTACCTTCACTTATAACCTTTCTGTATTAAGCGAACCATATGTTGAACTCACCGGAAGCACTTCAGTTAATAATGGGGAACTATGGGACGATCCAAGCTATATTGTCCCGATAGGATTTTCATTCATGCTTAATGGCAATGCCATAACAACATTAAGTTTCACTGGTGTGGGCTCTTTCTTTTTTGGAAATCCAACTAATCCTGATATACTATCGGTCTTATTTCCATTCGAAGTAGACATCCTTGATCGTGGCTTTGTCAGTGGGGTTTCAGAGTCACCAATAAGCTATAAAGTTACCGGTAGTCCTGGAAGCCGCATTTTCAAATTGGAAATTAAAAATGCAGGATCCTATTTCGAATTTGAAGATTTCGGAACAACCGATATGTATATAAGTCATCAGCTCTGGCTTTATGAAGGCAGTAACCAGATTGAATTCAGGTTTGGTGAAAGCCTGATTGAAGATCCGGAGTTGTTTTATTCAGATGGCGGAGCTTTTGTCGGACTGACTGACGTTGATGTTCCCCAAGACCAATATCTCAATCCTCATTTTCTTGGTGGCTCTGCAGGTGCACCAGTACTTTCTACCACTGATGTAACCATCGAAGGGACACCGGCCGAAGAAACTGTTTACCGGTTATCTCTTACACTTGGGCTTGAAGTTATTGTAACAGGTGAAAACTCAACTTCAAATTGCGAACCAAATGGAAGTGCTACAGCTGAAGCTAGTGGAGGTATTGCTCCATATACATACGAGTGGAGTAATGGTGAAACTACGCAAACGATCAATAATCTCGATGCAGGTACCTACCAGGTTACAGTTACAGATGACTTGGGAAACCAAGGTTTTGGAAGTGTCTCGATTACGAATGTCGGGCCAGTTAATCCTAATGCATCGGCAACAGATGAAACAGGTGTGGATGCAAATGATGGGACCGCATTCTCCAGCGCATTTGGTGGCAGCCCACCCTATGACTATGATTGGAGCAATGGAGATAGTGGCCAAACGATAACAGGACTTGCTCCGGGTTCCTATACTGTCACGGTGACAGATTCCGAAGGATGTACTGGCTCACAAACAGTGATTGTGAATCCTTATGAGTGTGCCGGGTTGGAAATAGAAGTGCTTGTTTTTAATGCTAGCTGCAATGGCGTATGTGATGGTTTTCTTGATTTAACGGATGTGTTCAATGCAACACCTCCTTTCACCTATTTATGGAGCAATGGCTTAACTTCAGAAAATGCACCTGATTTATGCGCAGGGGAATATTCTGTAACCGTAATTGATGCCAATGGTTGTGTTGTAACAGGTGGTCCTTATATCGTTGGAGAACCTGCGGTACTATTAGCCGATGCTGGTGCATCATCAGAAACATCAACAGATGCGAATGATGGAGCTGCATGGTCAGAACCTACAGGAGGGACACAACCATATACCTATCTATGGAGTAATGGCAGCACAGACCCAATTATTACAAATCTTACACCAGGGGCTTATTCAGTCACTGTAACAGATGATAATGGATGTACTGCTTCTCAGCAGGTCATCGTCGATGAGTTCTTATGTTCAGGAATCATCGAGCCTATTAAAACGGATATGTCTTGTTATTTTATCTGTGATGGAGAAGCCGGTGTAATCGTTTCGGGCGGTGCTGGTCCATATACGTATTTGTGGAATACAGGACAAACTGAAAATTTCATTTCCAACTTATGTGAAGGAACATACAGCGTCGTTATTACAGACATAGGTGCGAATTGTTCCGGATTAGAAGTGTTTGATATTCTGGCACCTGATACAATTGTAATTACCGTTGATAATGTACTCCACTATAATAATCTTACAACGGGGGCTATAAACATTACTGCTACAGGAGGAACACCGCCGTATACCTACGTGTGGGAAGGACCTAATGGGTATACGAGCAATGCTGAAGACATCTCGGGTCTTTCTCCAGGATTATATTCAGTCACGGTGATTGATGAAAATGGATGTGGAGTTGGCATTGATCCGATCGAGATCCTTGATGAGACTGTCAGCACTAACCAGGTTGCAACCCTCAATGCACGAGTCTATCCAAATCCAGCTAATGAACAAGTGATTGTTGATATTGAAAACATCAGCAGTTTCAGGATTGAATTGATCAGTTTGGATGGACGTACTATGAGGGTTTGGGATGGAGAACGTGTCCTTGAAGTAGGTGAAATTCCGGCGGGGATATACTTGCTGGAAGGTGTGTCTGAAGCGGGTGTTTTCAGGCAGCAGATTTCTATACAAAAGTAAGATTTGAAAAAGTGTTAAAATGGCCCTGGCGGGCCTCATAATCAGCAAGTTATCTCAGTGTGGCACACCTAGGTGTGCCACACTGATTTTTTTACGCTTCTAGACTGCTTCAAATCTGAAAACAAAAGGATCAAATTATCTCAACAAGCCATTTGGTCGGTTCGTCATGCTATTCATCCCCCTTGTCACTTGAAAGAATAATTTTATGATTCTATTAACTACATTCCTGAACAATTAAAATTAAATTCACAATCATAACAAACGAGATCCTCGTTGTCCTTTATTCAGTCTTTAGAAAACCCAGTGCATACTGCAGCAGTGATTTCATTAGGTAGGATTCCTAGTCTACTAAATGAAATTTTACTTCTGGTTTCTAGTTAATCCGATTCAACAGTAATATTTGGGAGGTTGAAATTGCCCCCGCTTAAATAATTTCCTAATGCTGCGCTGAACAGCTGTGGGATAAATATGTAATGTTCGAATGTCCCTCAAGTAAAGAAAAACTGAAAATCACTCTTAATCATTTACCATTATTTATTTGCTCAATTAAAGAAATGTGTCAAGGCTGAATACAATACTTACCATTCTATTCTATTCTTTTCTGATCAACTTGTATGGTCAGGATCAAAATAATATTTTTCAACAATTTACTTCTAAACATGGACTGGCATCTGATCAAGTTAATTCCATATTCCAGGATTCAAAAGGATTCTATTGGATTGGAACACTTAGTGGATTACAAAGATTTGATGGCAAATATTTCTTAGACATCCCGTTCATAGATTCCCAAGAAAATATCAAAAATTCACCGGTACCTATATATGGTCAAATATTTGAGGACAAGGAGGGAAATATTTGGGGTCATAGTGAGAGTTTCATTTCCATTTATCATCCACTCTCTGGTGAAAGGGATAATCTTAGAATCAATGATGATAGTCTTAATTCATCCTTAAGTGATATTGACTATTTCTGTAAAGACACCGCTGGAAACATTTACATTCTAACTAAAATGAATCTTTATAAATACAACTTTTCGATTCATACAGCGGAACATTGGCTAACATTTCCCTCGGATATGGATAATCGCTTTTCAAAAAAGATATTATTTGACAAGACAAATAATGTTTTATGGGTTGCTGGTGGCCCAAAAATAATATGTATAGATGTAAAGAGTAAAACCATAAGAAGTCCATTTGAGAATCCTTCATCACCAACTCTTTCAAATTTTTCAATATACCCAACAGCCTTTTACTTAGACAGGAAACAGAACCTATGGTTCAGTGATTGGCAAGGTATTTTCTACAAATACAATATAATCAATCTTAAGAAAAATACATATAAAGCATTTGACGTAAATGAAAAGAGTAACTTGGCCTATAAGCCTGTAGCCACATGTTTCGCAGAAAGTATTTATGGTGAATTATTGATAGGAACAGTCAATGGGTTTTTCCATTATGATCAACTAAAAGATAGCATCTTGTTTTCACCCGGGAAAAATACATTGTTCAAAGTCGGAAATTATAATTATATCATATACAACTTATACCTAGATAATGAAGGAAATATATTTGCCTGCACTCATGAAGGGATATTGGTTCTCCCTAAAACGTGCAACCAATTCACTACTTTTAACGGAAACAGCGCATCACATCACTTTCCGAAAGTTGAAGCCGTAAATATTTTTCAAACAAGTACAGGTAATATTTTAATTTCCACATGGGGAAGAGGATGGTTTCTTTATGACCGCAATCTTACATTGAAGAAACACTTTTACAATAAGAATCCAAATGACAATTTGAATATTCATTTAAAGAACCTTGTATGGTGCTTTACAGAAGATTTGAATGGTAAAATATGGATTGGTTATCAAGGTGGCATTCTTGGTATTTTGGATACCACCTCGCAACAAATCAATTACATAGATGTCCCAGAATTCTTTGGCCAAACCATAAGAGTCATCGACTGTGATATCAATGGCAATATTTGGTTTGGATTGCATTCCGGTAACTTATGTAAGTGGGATGCATTAGAACTCAAATTCAATATTTATAATAATGCACAACAACTCAACATCCCTACTTCATCATGTATTACTGATATTTTAATTTATAGCCAGTATGAAATCTGGGTATCAACAGAGCGAAACGGATTTTATCGTTTTGATCCGATGCAGGAAAAGATATTAGAACAATACCCGTTAACGAGAAAAGATTTACCAAGCCAAACCATCAATTCCCTTACTCAAATAAATGACACCATCATTGGAATTGCATCTGGCAATAATGGCTATAAATTCTTCAATAAAAAGAACAAATCGTTCAATTCATATACCATTATCGATGGCTTACCCACTAATTCTGTGCATGGTCTGGCCCTAGATAAACAAAATAATCTATGGATTGCCACTGTGAGTGGCTTGGTACGAATGAACCTACTCAAACAAACACTGGCCACTTTTGATGAAGAAAATGGGCTTCAATCTAAACATTTCAGTTCAAACATAGTAAAACTTGCTGATGGACAAATGGCTATTCCAACTTCGACAGGATTTGTTCATTTTTCTCCTAGTGATATTTACATCCAGCCAGAACCTCCAAAAGTCCAGATAACAAATTTCAAAGTACTAACTAAATCACTTCTCCTTGATTCCATTTTAGCTTGCAAAATAATTGAGTTAAACTATACTCAAAATTTCATAACTATCAACTTTGCATCTTTGACCTATGAAGGGAGAAATTCCATTCAATATGCTTATCAACTTGTAGGAATTAATGAGGATTGGATAAATGGTGGAACTGCAAGATCTGCAAGCTATACAGACCTTGGCCCAGGAACTTATACTTTCAGGGTAAAATGTAAAAACCGCGATGGCATTTCGTCACCATCCATCACTGAATTAAGTATTCATATCAGTCCTCCTTGGTGGTTTAGCTTGTGGGCATCCGGACTATACACCATACTTGGCGTCACCATTGCTTACTCTTTATATCGCAACCATATACATCAAATAGAAAAAAAACAGGCATCTCAACTTAAGACCATGGTCGCCACCCAGGAAGAAGAGCGAAAGCGCATCTCCAGGGACTTGCATGATGATATTGGTACGAAGCTGACCGCCTTGAAACATTTCTTATCCGCCCTTAAGGAAAAGGCATCTTATAGAAAGGAAGAAGAAATAAGATCGCTCGCAGAAAATTCCGAACAAGTCCTTCAAGAGACAATTGAGGATGTTCGTCAACTCTTGCTCAACCTCAGCCCAGCCATTCTGGAAGAATTTGGCTACACCACTGCAGTTGAGGGGTTGATCCACAAGATCAATGAAACCAAACAAATCCACTTTAACCTGGTAGTCTTTGGATTAAACCAACGATTACAAAAAGACTATGAACTGGCGCTATATCGCATTACACAGGAATTGATAAATAATGCCCTCAAACATGCCAAAGCCAAACGCGTTTCATTGCAGATAGGCTATCGTGACGGTAAAATAATTCTGATGATCGAGGACGATGGTGTGGGCTTTGATGTCCATGTATGCAAATCAGGATATGGATTACCTAACCTGAAGGCACGTACCAAGCTATTAAAAGGAACCATGACCATTGATTCGCAACAAGGAAAAGGAACCAGTGTGCTGATTGAGATACCTTATCACTCCGAAAGCACATGACTAATTATCAGCATCCTATAAGGTTACTCATTGTCGATGATCATCAACTCATCACGGAAGGGCTTTCTCAAATGCTGAAATCAGAAAAAACAATCCAGGAAATCCATACGGCCCAAAATGGCCAGGAGGCAGTGGACATTGCCTTGGAACATGACATCGATTGTGTGATTATGGATATCAATATGCCGCTGCTCAACGGATTGGAAGCTACTAAACGCATCAAAAAAGAAAAACCATCCATTAAAATAATCGTGGTCAGCATGCAATGCGATGCCTCTATCGTCAATAAAATGCTTAAGGCCGGGGCTAATGCCTTCATCAATAAAGACACTGGCAAATGCGAGCTGCTCAAAGCCATAGAAAAAGTCATACAGGGTGAAAAATATATCAGCCCGGAAATTTCTCACAACCTATTTATGCACCTGGCGGACAGGGATGTAACCCCAACGGGACAACAAAAACAGCTTACAGTAAGAGAAGTAGAAATCATTCGTTTTATTGCCGATGGATATACCAATCAGGAAATAGCCGCTAAGCTATTTCTCAGCACCACCACCGTTGATACGCATCGAAAAAACATGCTGGCGAAGCTCCAATTGAAGAATACAGCATCCCTTGTTAAATATGCAGCTGAACACAGGCTGTTGCAATTGCCGCCCGCCTAGCTCCATTCCACAGAGGGCTAAAACCCTGGAATATGATCGCATTCTCCACCTACACCAAAAAAGGTATATAAAATATACACTTTATGGTGTATTGTGCTCTGCTTTCAATAAAACCAATTTTGCATTGAATCACAGATTTAGAGTTCAATATCATTCGATGTTAAAATATTTATTAAAATAATTGCAAAATTCAATATCCGCTATATAAGAAACCATTAAATAAAATAACTATGATAGTTTCAAAAATTGTTTTTAAAAGTGCTCTCCTCTTGACTACAGCAGTAGCCTTGTTGTCATTTGATCTTCCCAAAGGCTGGTTTGCCGCTGGTGACTCCCCTAAGAAATACGAAATGGGGATAGACAAAGGCGCAGGACAAGATGGCAAAAATGCAGCAACCATTAAATCTATCGAAACAAACATTAGCGGCTTCGGTACGCTTATGCAACAGTGCAAGGCGGAGAAGTATGCAGGCATGAAAATTAAAATGAGTGCCATGGTAAAATCAGTCAATGTTACAAATTGGTCAGGACTTTGGCTTCGCGTTGACCAGGCAGGTTCCTCTCAACCTCTTGCATTTGACAATATGCAGGACAGAGCTATAAAAGGTACTACAGACTGGAAGAAATATGAAATTATTCTGGATGTTCCTTCCAATGCATCCATACTTGCCTTTGGTGCACTGATAGCAGGGACTGGACAGATTTGGTTTGACCACATAATGTTCGAAATAGTTGGTGAGTCTGAAAAAACAACCGGATTGGCCACTTCAGACAAACTCAGTAACCTCCAGGCTGAACCAACAAATCTCGACTTTGAAAAATAAGTCCAGTCAATAGAATACTAAAAGAATAGATTGGATAATAAAACTTCCGAAATGTCTAATATTCCTATGCAAATAGGTCCTGATTGATTACAGTGATAGCTTAACAAAGCCTAAATCACGTACTGTTCTCAGCTAATTGGACAATGAAGATTTTATCTCAAGATGCCAACATTCTCCATGCTATTCAAATCTTCCTACACCTTTTTGGCGATGCCAAAAATACACTTTAGGGTGTATTGTGCTCCATACGTATTATTCCCAATTTTGTATTGAGGTGGAGACCCTGAAGTCTCTGAGGTTACAAAACGAAACATGGAATTCAAGAAGGAAGAACTCGTGGACCGGGAGATGGAAATCGGAAGCTATCTCCTCCAAGGTCTTCACACAACGAATATTTCCAAAAAAACGGGCTTGAGTAAAAAAATAATCACAGCCCATATTAGGAACATGATGGAAAAACTGAAAGCATCGAATGAAACTGAGTTGATGAACTTGTTACATAAACCTGGAAAATAAATCTTACTCATGATGAAAACTAAATTTGGTATAACAGGTTGGCTAATTTTCCTCCATATTTCTCTATATAGTCAAATCACGTTTCAGAAATCTTATGGTGATGCGAATTACCAGTCAGGACTTGCAGTAAAGCAGTGCTTCGATGGCGGATATATCCTGACAGGGTATTCTGCTCCCGACAGTGGATTACTGATCAGAACCAATGATATAGGGGATATCCTTTGGGCCCGGACGTTTGGGTCGAAAATATGTGGTTTTGATGTCATCCAGACTCCGGACAGCAATTTTGTAATATGTGGCTTTCAGAATATCTGGACGCCCTATATGCATCTGATCAAGGTAGATGCCCATGGAAATACATTATGGACAAGCTTCCCCTGTCAATACTGGGGACAAGCCATGCAACAAACCTTTGATGGAAATTTTATTATCGCGGGTGACAATCTTGTAAAGGCAGATAGCCTGGGTTCTACCATATGGTGCCGGAACTTGGAATTCCAGGCAATTTATTTAATTCAAGCAGTTGACAGTAATTATGTAATAGCTGGATGTGGCTATGGAGATAATGACGGCCTAATGTATTTGGAAAAGAGGGATACTGCGGGCCTTAAAATTTGGAGAAAAACATTCGAAGGAAGCTATTTCAATATCAGTAATAATATTCTGGTCCAGACAAATAGCGGTGGATACATCCTGATTGGTCGGGGCCTGGAAAGCGGCCAACTATTGATTATCAAAACGGATGCCAATGGCGATCTAATATGGACTGAAGAAATAGTAGGCTATACCGGTACATCAGTCATACAAACCCGGGATGGCGAATTTGCAGTTGGAGGTTACACCAATTCAGCTAATTCAAAAATGATCATTCTAAAAATAGATTCTAATGCCACATTACAATGGCTCCATAATTTCGGTCTTGCTGATGAAAACATGGGAAACTCCATCCAACAAACTACTGATGGAGGTTTCATTCTGACCGGCAATTCTACATGGTCCGGAACGCAAAATACTGATGTATTCCTGGTCAAAACGGATTCCCTAGGCAATATCCTCAGCACCGGGTTCTCAGATCCTGAAGAAATAAATAAAGTGGACATATATCCAAACCCCTTCCATTCTTCCACTACAGTTCAATTCAACAACCCTACAAATAATGCAGATATAATTATTTACAATCAACTTGGCCAGGTGGTAAAGTCAATCACCCACATTTCTACTCAACGAATTGAAATCTATAGAGATGGTTTACCCTCTGGAATATATTTTATCAGTATCACCAACAATAACAAAGTAATTTCTACACAAAAATTAGTCATCACTGACTAAAATCCCGTACAAAACAGAAATGGCATTCCGAAATATTGAATACATGCCACACTACCAAATCCAAATTTTGACATTCTTGAAAATTATCTTTTCACAACACCTGAAAAATTAATGCTCCATGAAAACTCACATTGTAAAACTAATTATTCTATTTACGATCCTTTCACCTTCCTTAATTGCGCAAGAGGAGTATCCCCTGTTGAATGAATTGGAGGAAAGTGAAGAATCTATTGGTCGTGACGAAATACCCAAGTCATACCGAATTAGAAAAAACCAACGCGTAAAAAAGGATAATTCGATATTTAACGATTGCTCCTGCGTGACAAGAGCGGATTATCATCTTCCAAATGGTTATACTTCGAATTTTGTCAAGATGCCGAATGGCCAAACATACACTGGATCAAAAAAAGGAATTTTAATGTGGGACAAATACGCCAAAATTCAGATCAGCACAGAAAATTCTAAAATTCCTGAAAATAATATCACTGCCTTGGCCCTGGATGATGATCAACTTTGGATAGGAACCAAAAACTCAGGCATTGTCATCGGCATACATGATGATGTCAAACCTTTCAGAGTAATACACGTTCAGACTCGAGAACAGAACATCGTTTCTATTTCAAATGGATACAATTATATGTGGGTAGTTTATGCAAGTGGCGGGATTGAATGCTTTTTGAATGGAATTTCGTGCGCTTATTTTCCTATGGAATAAATAAGAAAATTTACCCCATTGTCAAATCAGTGTGGCACACCTTTTAATGTAGAGACGCGATTAATCGCGTCTCTACATTAAAAGGTGTGCCATCCTTATTTTTTTGTCGCCTCCTCCGCAATCCGCAAAGACTCCACCGCATTCCGATCATCAATCACTCTTTGATGCGTACGATCTTTTATCCACGCCCACTGATCTTCCAACATGGAGATCACTAATTGCTCATAGCGATCCATCTTGTCCTTGATGTCTCCAGAAACAATGGTCATGAGGGCATCATAAGCGATGTCTTTAAATTTTCCTCTGGCATGAGTCGTCTCACCCTGGGGATGATCATGCACTTCAATTGTAGCCGAAGGAAAGGCCTCACTTATTTTTCCAAATTGTTCTCTTGAAAAAAGACCCTGTATCCTGATCTTGACAGGAACCCACTCATATAAGGTGATGTCCCCTCTGTCAAACTGCAATCTCAATTCTTGCCGGTCGAGTATTTTTGGCTGATTAAACCCATGATAAAAATTGACAGGGCTGTTATTGTAGAGGACAACAGCCTGAACCCTGTCCATCACTTCCCTGTCCGTATTCTCTCTTGCGATTTCCATGGAATGAGCCAGGTGTCCCTTTCCAAACCAGCCATCAAACATGTCAAAGAAGTGAACACCGTGTTCAATAAATATTCCCCCACTCTTTTCTCTCTCCCAAAACCAATGTTCAGGAACCAATTTTTCGTCGCTGGCATAATTTTCAAAAAAGCCATGGACAAAATCACCGAGCCATTTCTCTTCGATGATAGTCTTCACAGTTGCATACAAAGGATTGTATCGTTGCATCAGGTTGACCGTATAGAGGAGATCATGCACACGTGCATAAGCAGCAAGCTCTTCAGCTTCGCTGGTCTTCAGCGCTGCTGGCTTCTCGCATATCACATGCTTGCCGGCATGCAATGCCTGCTTTGACTGCAGATAATGGAGATATGGAGGTGTAGCAATATAGATGAGATCAATGGCTTTGTTCTCCAACATTTCTTGATAAGTTGGATAAACCTGCGCATCGATCTCTGCGGCCAATTGTTGCGCATTAGCCGGATCCACATCCGTTACACCTTTGATGTGGACGCCTGCAATTTGCAAAAAGGATTTTGCGGCAAAGGCAGCAAAGCCACCTGCCCCAAGAATACCAATTGATAGTTGATCCTTCAAGCGATAAAATCTAATTTAACAATGTCCCAACGCCCACCAGATAAGTAGAAATACTACAATTGTTCCAAGACAACCTCCGCCTAGTTTATATGCTCCATATCCTGCGATTAGTCCTCTGAATAGATTATTCATGTTTCTGCGTTTTGTGTGATCAGATATGAATAAAACGATCTTTCAGAGAATCAAAGTATATGTGAACAGCGTGTAATGAAAACTAGCTTATCTCTTTTAAGTTTATTTTCTGAATGTTATGTTTAAACTTTTCAAATTTATATTTAAACACTTCAACAGCAGTGAGGAAGTGAGCAGTGAGCAGTATTATTACTCACCACTCACTACTCACCACTCACAATTTTAATTTCTCTTCGGATATGCCGGAGGCACCGGAAGCTCCTTCCTGTTCTTCAATTCTTCCAAGATCACCTCAATCGCCTTATCCAGCTGATCATCCTTTCCTTTAAACTCATCTGCAGGATTGTTATAAACAACGATGTCAGGATCTACACCATGTCCTTCAATCGGCCACGTTTTTCCTTCGATATCGTAATTGGCAAACTCAGGCCTATTTAAATAACCACCATCTACAAATGGAAGTGTTCCGCGAATACCTACTACTCCACCCCATGATCTACGGCCAATTAATTTACCAAGGCCAAGAGCACGGAATCGGTAAGGGAAGATATCCCCATCTGATGCAGAATATTGATCCATCAATAACACTTTAGGACCATAAGCAGATTCTGGATCTGTATTAGGAAGGGTTACGTTTCTTGGCATATCAATAAAGACAGGTTTCCTGTTGAGACGCTCTGCAATCTGGGGCGATACATTACCTCCTCCATTTCCACGGTCATCGATGATGAGCGCCTTCTTCCCAACCTGTGGATAGTAGTATTTCACAAACTCATTCAATCCCCCGGATCCCATGTCCGGAACATGTATGTAACCAACCTGACCATTCGTCTTCTCACTGACATAGTCAATATTCTTTCTTACCCACTCCAGGTAATACAAATCACCTTCATCAGCAGTTGGTACGACAAGCGTTTTACGGCTTCCAGCCATATCAGGCTTACTATTTACAGTTAACTCAATAGTTTTACCAGCTGTGTTCGTTAGAAGTTCATAAACATCAGTAACTGATTTCGTGCTTACGCCATTAACCGCAATGATAAAATCACCTGTGTTCACATTGACACCAACTTCAGTCAATGGTGACCTGGTGGAATTCGTCCAGTTTTCTCCTTTCAGGATTTTATCAATTTTAAAATATCCGGATGCATCTCTGCTCACCTGCGCTCCTAGCAAACCCTGCTGTATTCTTTCAGATTTTGGAACATCTCCACCGCCAACATACGCATGACCTACGCTTAGTTCGCCAATCATCTCCCCGATGATATAGGTCAGGTCATTACGATGATTGACATAAGGCAATAAGACTTCATATTTCTTCTTCATGGCTGCCCAATTCACGCCATGCATGCCCGGGTCATAAAAGAAATCGCGCATCTGTCTCCATGATTCATTATAGATCTGCTGCCACTCTTGCTTGCGATCGACAGTGAGTTTCATGTTGGACAGATCCACCTTCTTATCCATATTGGCTTTATCTTTTGGCAGATCAATGATTGCATAGGCACCTTCTTTAGACAACATCATCTTCTTCTGGTTAGCCGAAATGATATAGCTGTTGAATTCCCCGATCTCTGTTTCCTTTTTATCCTTCAGGTTAAAAACTTTAAGGACCGCTCTTGGTGATTTCGTGGAGCTAGACATGTAGTAAACTGCATCTTCGACCGCACTAATCCCAAAGTAGTTGCCAGCACCTACAGGTAGTGCTACAACTCTGTCCTGGATACCCTCGAGATCAACTACAGTAGCTGGTTTTGCAGTTGAAGTTTTTGTAGATGCATCCTCTGATTTTGATTTATCCTTATCGTCTTTCTTCTTTGTATCTTCTTCTTTAGGAGTTGCAGTAGAAGCACTGTCAACTTTCACAATAACTTCATCATTCTTTGGAGCAAGAGGGGATGTAGTTGCTTTGGCCAGCGTTATAAAATATATCTTGGCCATATCTGCATAACTGTGATTCCACTCTGTGCGACTATAGGTAGGACTGAAATCACGATCAGAAACAAAGAAGAGATATTTGCCATCAGGACTAAATACTGCACCGGATGCTTCATACCAGTTGTCTGTAACCAAGGTTGATTTCTTGCTATCAAGACTGTACAAGAATACTTTTCCTCTGAAATCATCATCAGACCTTGTGTATGCCACCCAACGACTATCTGGTGACCAATTGACACTACCATGCTCCCATGTTTTTGCCTGGTCAACCAGCGTGACTTGTTTTGATCCAATGTCGATGTATTGTAATCTCAATTTCTTATCCGTCCATGCAATTTTCTTACTATCAGGGGACCAAATCAAAGAATACTTGTACGTATCTCCTTTATCGGTGAGCTGCACTGGTGCTTCAACGCCATCCTGTGTCCTGATATACACTTCATCTTCACCTGTAGCATCACTGATATAAGCGAGGTATTTACCATCAGGTGACCATGTGACTGCACGCTCATGTACACCGGGTGTTTTAGATAGATTGCGAGTGATACCATCTTTTGCAGGAATAGTCCATATATCACCACGCGCGGTTACTGTCATCCTGTTTCCATCAGGGCCCAGGTCATAATCACCACCTTCGATAAATTTCGAAGCATCCACCAGTTCATTTCTACCTATCGCCCCGTCATCTGCAATATTGATGGTTACCTTAGATGGAGTACCCGTTTTTAAATCGAGCACATATATAAATCCTCCGTTCTCATACACGATAGCATCAGGCCCGAGCGAAGGAAACTTAACATCATACTCAGTGTAATTGGTGACTTTAGTGATTTGCTTAGTGGGGATATCATAAACAAAGATGTTCATGGTACGATCACGGTCACTGCAGAAATAGATTTTATTACCATACCACATCGGGTAGACATCCTGCGATTTGTGATTGGTGATGTTTTCCATCTTACCGGAAGCGAAATCATAGATATAAATATCATCTGCCATTCCACCTTCATAATATTTCCATGTCCGGAATTCCCTGAAGATCTGGTTCATGGCCAGCTTGGAATTATCAGGAGAGAATGAACACCATGATCCAACTGAAAAAGGAAGTTGTGTTGACATACCGCCTTCAACCCCGGCAACGTAGAGCTCCCCTTTGAAATCATTGAACGTAACCTTCCGGCTCCTGTACACAACACCAGAATTGTCATTCTTCCAGGTCATCACGATATTGTTAGGGCCCATTCGGTCGCCCAGGTCATCGCGGCCCAGGGTAGCTGAATAAGTCAGTCGAACAGGGACACCGCCCTGGGCTGGCATCTTATAAACTTCAGTGTTTCCATCATACTGCCCTGTGAACGCAAGTGTCCGACCATCGGGAGAGAACCTCGGAAACAGCTCATTACCTATATCAGTCGTAATCTTCCTGGCTGTACCGCCGGGACGAGCTACTGTATAAAGGTCTCCTGCATAGGAAAATACGATTGCTTCCTTTGAAACTGTTGGAAATCGGAGCAACCTGGCTTCAGTCTGGCTATAAGCCTGCGCTGCGCTGAAAAGCACAAAAACGAATAAAAGAATTCTTTGCATAAACTTGTTGAGTTGGATATGGATAGCCGGAACACCTATTTTCCGGAAAAGGCTGCAAGATATATTGATTACGGACGGGATAAAGATAATTTTCGACGGAGGATCCCTTAGCTCAAGAGTTCGAATTCGTCAATTTTGTCCAACTCAAAAAGGGTAATCCCATCTTCCCTGATCTGGTACGGAATTTTGAATTTCGCATTCCAGACCAATTCACCCAGGGTATAGGAACTACGTGCATGAACCACCTGTGTAGCGGACAGATTATAGCCTTTGATCATAACCAGCCATTCCACCTGGGAAGCAGCAAAATCGTCTTTGGTCAGCCCAAATAATGGACTCTTTTCATCAACATAATGCACGATTGTCCAGTTGAGTGGAAAATAAGTCACTTTACTATTTTCAACTTCCAGGTTCTGGTACTTACGGCTTTCTTTTCCATTATCGTTTACTACAATACTCATCAGTAATCTTGCTTCGAGTTCGGTGAGGTCATAGTTACGTTCATTAGCAATTCTGAACATCAAGGCATGACCTTGTTTGTACGGTGCATGTAGTAAATTCTTTGAAAAGCGTATGGAATGAGAGGGTCTTGAAAACCGGCCATACATCAACCCAGTGAAGATGGCAAAACTCATCAATCCAAAAAGAGCTTCTGTAGCAGCCAATGCGCTGATGACACTATTTAATGGATACAATGTTCCATAACCTACAGTAGTCAAGGTTTGGGCACTGAAGAAAGAAGCGATCATGAAACGGTTATGTACTTCGTAATCAGCTGTAACCCCAATACCATCAAAATCAACCAGGACATAAAGACTGGCGAATAGAATATTCAATACAACATAAAACGAGATGATAACCAGGGCAAACCTGGGCCAGGTCATGGTGACCAGGATATGGAAAAGTGATTTCTTCTCTCCCACCCTGATGACATTGAACGAACCGTCCTTATTGATGATCCGTTTACTTTTTTCCGAAACGGTATTGGTGAAACCGAAATCGTCCCCTTTGTTTTCAGGTCGGTTAAACCGCTTTTGGATCAATTCACTGATCTTCATATCGTATCACGCTTCACCGTTTCCAATTTTCTCCCAAGGGTGAAATGCATTTTTCACATTGCGGAGTGTTGATCTCAACTCAGGAAAATGGCGAATGAGAATGTCTTTCATTGTAGTATTCTGCACCCAATCCATTCCGGGCTTGGTATAAATTTCAGGTTTAAAATCAGCGGACAAAAACCGGTCACTTTTCAATCTGCGTGAAGCCATTAAGATAAATATCCTGAATGCCGTATCACTGAATCCGAATCCTTTTGGGAGAGGTTCACTCAACATACCAACCTGTAGATCCACTTTTTCGATTTCTCCGTTATAGATGTCGCTAATTTCTTTAGCCAATGTTTCATTTCCTCCAGTCAACTCTTCAAACGTAGATGCAGGTTTCATATGAATCAGTCTGCGAAACTGATTGTATCGAGGCACACCACGCTCACGATCTCTGAGGATATCAACTGTAGCCATATCAAGATGCTTGGCATCAGGTGTCGTGATATCACGAAGGAAATTAGGAAAGTTGTGGATGGTGATCGCTCCAGGATGTGCAATTCCGAATGAATAGAAAAGATCAGAATAGCTCAGTCCATTCTCCATCGGTTTCCTTGCCTTTTCGAAAACCAAATCTTTCATTCCATGGGTTTCTTTCTTCTGGCCGGTCTGGATATCATAAAAAGAAATGGTATCAGGTAATAAGGTGTGAAGACGATACACGGATACAAACTCTTCCGTCAATGAAAATGGTGAACCATGATGATCCACTTCTGAACCAGGAATACCACTCAACACTTCGCCACTACCAATCCTTCCCCACACCTTATGTAATTTTTCACCCATTAGTCCCCACCAATTTGCATTCATTGCAATCTGGAGCGCAGGATGTGGTAGTATCGCAGGAGTCCACTCTACTGTATGAATTTTTGCCATCAATGCACAATTGACCAGTCGTGCTGTATCAAAAATCTGGTCGCTGGTCCATTCTGGAAAGTGATCCCGCAATTCATCACAAATGGCATTGTGTTCGAGTGCAAATATGGTATGTAATAATTCAAGGCCTGTCCACCAGTTATCTGTAAATCCAGAGATTGGAATACCTCGTTGATCACGAGGGAGGTAATCATCAAGTGTTCCATCCTCGACAAACAATTTTCCATCTGTAGCCTTACCACGTAGTATATCTGTTTGCGCTTCCGTAGATCCATAGATTTGGGACCCGTCCCACCAATGTGTGTTTTTATTCCGATACGCGGGAAACTTTCGGTCTACATCACAAAGTGCTGTATCCTCGAGCGTCTTGTGTATCATCATTTTGGGCTCAGACCAGTCATCCCCTTCTGGTAGAGGAACTTCCATATGCTCAGTACTATCGAAATGGCCAAACCAATCATGAACCATAAACTGTATCCATGGAGCAGCCAGGAGATTGACGATAGTGGCTGGTTTAAATTCAGTCCGCTTCATCAATCTTTCGCTGATGATTCTTGGATTTGGAGTCATCAATGAATCGGGATCCGGGTGTGCTGTATAATCTCTTGGCATATTACGGCCGAGACGCATACCGGTGCATCCCATCAGCGGTTGTTTGAGATCATTATACTTTCCATCCGAATTGCGGATCGCGTAATACTTTGTATCATGGAAAGGACATGACTTGACGTCGCCCTGGTGTTCTGGTGTTGGATACGTGTCATGCAGGTTTTTAGCGCGTAACTCGTAGCGAAAAGAGAGGAGGTTGATGATCCCAATCCATTTTGGTAAACGGTGCCAGGCAACAACACGGTTGAGACCCTTGAAGGCACCGACCAGTGCCCTTTGAGTAATAGTAAGCTTCATCCTAAATAAATGGTTTTTCGTTAAGTAGCTAAGATACTATAAGATGGCAGGCATTCGAAATATACTTAGTGATCATGCTTATGATCCTTCGGGATATATCTTGAGTCTTTTCCAAACAGAAACAATTCCTCTCCCTCTACATGAATGGACTTTTCAAACCGGAACCCAATTTTTACTAAAAGTTGAATGGATCGTTTATTATCAGGTGTGGTGATTGCCTCAATCCTGTTGAGCTGTAACATTTGTTCAGCAAAATCCATGGCTGCAGCCGACACTTCAAAAGCATATCCCTGTCCGGTAAATTCAGGCAGGAAAGCAAACCCAAAATCAGGACATTCCAGGTAAGTCCTTTTAGCAAAACCAACAGTGCCAACAGGTTCGCCTTTTTCTTTGTGCAGGACCAAATAAAATCCAAACCCATGATCCTTGTAGCTCTTAATCGAACCATTCAACAGGTATTGCTGTGCTTCCTCTACCGTGTGCACATTCCTGTCCCCAATATATTGGATCCAGGTAGGTTCGTTCAACAACCTAAGCATAAAGCCAGCATCATCAACAGTGAATTTGCGAAGGATGAGGTTGGAGGTTTCGAGGATGGTTGACATGTAGGGATCTGTTGATTTAGGATTAGCTAAAGCTTATAGATTATCCGTTTATAGGTTTATCAGTTTATAAGTTTATTTGAGAATTGGTTTGAAAACTTATCAAAATTAAAGATATATCCGAAAATCCTATAAACTCATAAACCTATAAACCCATAAACTCTCAATAACTCGGATCATACATATAATCCAAAATCGCTTGGCGCAGATCCGCTGGTCTTTCCACACGAGCCAGTCCTCTTTCGAATAACTTTTCTGCAACTGCTTCGGCCAGGATGGGAGAAATATACCGTGTGCCATTTATTTCCGGATACAAGGAGCCCCGATCTATATTCTCCTGGCTTACAATCGTAGCCAGTGTCTTTGCAGCAAGCAGAAACAGATCATCAGGTAGGATTCTCGCTTTACTGATCAATGCCGCTAACCCAACTCCAGGAAAGATGTATGCATTATTTCCTTGGCCCGGCTTAAAGACTTGCCCATTATATTCCACAGGTTGAAATGGACTTCCACTTGCAAACACGGCCTTTCCTTTACTCCAGGCATAAGCTTCTTCCGCTGTACATTCTGCCCGATCAGTTGGATTGGATAAAGCAAAAATAACCGGACGTGGATTAATGGCACTCATGAGTTCTATGACTTCCTTTGGAAACGAACTACCTGTACCCGTGGCGCCGATCAACACATGTGGTTTAATGGTTTCAATAGCTTCCATCAATTGCATGAATGGAAAATCATGCGCAAAAGGTTGCTTATGCTCCGCCAGGTCTGTCCGTGATGAAACCACTAGTCCTTTTCCATCCAGAAACCACAAACGTTGATGAGCTTCCTCATCACTCAGGCCTCTCTCCATAAATGCTCTGACCATCAAGTCTCCTATACCCGTGGAGGCTGACCCTGCACCTAGAAACATAATCCTCAAATCCTTGTAAGGAATATTCGTAATCCTACATGAGGCGAAAACACCTGCAAGTACTACTGCAGCAGTTCCCTGGATATCATCATTGAAACAAAGGATCTGGTTTTCATATTTTCGTAATAACGCATATGCATTGGGCGTTTGGAAATCTTCAAACTGAACAAGCACATCTGGATATCGAACCTGGACAGCAGCGATGAATTCATCCATTAAATCAAAGTAAGGCTGACCTTCCAGGCGTTTATGCGGATAACCTATATATAATGGATCATCAAGCAAGGTCTGATTGTTAGTGCCAACATCAAACATTACCGGAAGGCATTGGTGCGGCTGTATTCCGGCACTGGCTACATAAAGGGACAATTTACCAATTGGTATTCCCATTCCGTTTGCGCCGAGGTCACCCAAGCCGAGAATACGTTGTCCATCTGTAATCACAATAACACGGACATCATCTTCAGGCCAGTTGCCAATCACTTTATCCATACTCCCCTTGTCCTCGGGAGTGATATACATTCCTTGCGAATGTCTATATATGCGTGAAAACTCTTTGCAGGCTTGCCCAACTGTAGGTGTATAGATTAAGGGTAGTATTTCCTGGGTGTGCTGAATGATCGTCTGATAGAATAGCCTTTCATTGTGTTCCTGGAGCGATGAAAGGAAAATATAGCGTTCGATGTCATTTTCGATTCGGCGTAGGTTACCCATAATCCGGTCGACCTGGGTAGCCTGGGAAGATACTTTATAAGGCAAAAGACCACGCAGGCCAAGCTCATCTCGTTCCTCACGAGTGAAAGCAGTGGATTTATTGAGGGCAGTGGAATGAAGGATTTCAAAATTTCGCTTAGATACAGCCATAGCTGGGTAGATAACTTCAGATTGGGCGCCAAAATAGACTGAATTTCCCATATTCCGGGTCAGGTGCTCAATGCCCCCTGAAACGGCTGATTCGGTATACAGAAATCTAAATCGGGTTGATGTCAACTCTCCATTTCTTCCATCTACATTTCATAAAAAAACAATTAACGAATAAACAAGATGCACAATCATCATAATAAATGTCATTTGCAGTCCTTTTAATTTATGATCTCAGTTGATTACATTTTCTCATTTGATCAAAAATCAAACTTAGAATTACATTTTATCATCACAAAAAGGAGTGCTTAGAAAATTCTAATTTCTAAAAACGATAAACATCGTGGATCTCAATGAAATTAGATGATTCAACAATGACAGGCGTTGCACGCATTTTATGATTTTGCATTTAAGCACTTATTAGAATGTTTTAATAAGGCTTAGAGTAAATTAAGGAAGATTAGAAAGAATTAATTATGAACCGAAAATTATTGCTATACTTTTGAATTGTCAATGTTGATCAAGTTTAATTCAACTTCAAAAACAAAGACAGAAATTAAAAACAATTTAAAACCAATTCATTTCTCCTTTAAACTTAAAATTTTATCAATCATGGAAAAATCAAAGAAATTACTTTACGTCAGTATCGCTGTTATCATCCTCGCGATCGGTGGTTATTACCTTCTTGGAGGTAAATTCAACATGTCATCTGCGAATGCAGCAGGCTCCGGTATTGACGGTGTGAATCCAGCAAGTAAATATTCAGGAGGCGGACAAGCTGCCCCTTTGGATCTTGATGGTGCTGAAGTACAGCAATTGCTACAGAATGATGATTTTCAAAAACTCATCGCAGACAAAGATTTCGTTGACCTGATGAAATCAGCAGCGTTTACTGAAATCGCTAAAAGCCCAGATTTCCTGGATGTAGCTCAAAAGGAAGCATTTGATGCCTTAGCTAATGATCCAACCACAAAGGAAATCATCAAGTCAGAAGAATTCGGAGCAGTAGCGGACGAAACAGCGTTTGCTGAAGTCGCTAGTGATGATAAACTTACAGCGCTCAACAATGACCAAGTATATGTTGCTTTAAAGAAAACAGCAGGCTTTGATGTTTTGGTATCCTCACCTGAGTTTACTAAGCTGGCTGATATTCAGGAAATCAAAAAAATTGCTACTGATCCAAATTTTGGTTCACTTCTGAAAACAGCTGAATTGGGACAAGTAGTTACCCAGGATGCTTTCAGCAAGCTGATGAAAGATGAGGAAGCCATGCAACTAATGAAGTCCGCTAATTTTGTGGCACTTGCGAAGAAACCAGGTTATAAAGATATCGCCAATAGTCCTGCTTTCCAGAAATTGGTGAAGACTCCTGCTTTCCAATCCCTGGCCAAGAGTAGCAACTTTACCGCCTTTGCAAATGTGGTTTCAACTCCTGAGTATAGAACATTGGCTGAAAAAACTGAAGTGTACAATACTTTAGGTAAGAATCCACAAGCGTTCCAGATTTTCTCCTCTGATGCGTTTATACAGATTGCCAAAAACCCAAATTTCTCCCACATGATTGCTAACCCTAAAGTTTCAGGCTTGATGGCTAGCAATGCTTTCCAGACTTGCGCTAACAATAGGAAGTGCTCTCACCTGGTGGCCAATCCAAAATGGTTGAGACTTGCTAAATCAGCTGAATTCGGTCAACTGGTAGCAGATGCTAAATTTCAGAAATTGGTTAAGGATCCAAACTTCGGATCTCTGATGAAGAGCCAAACATTCAACACCATCATACGTGCTGATCAATTTAAGAAACTGGAAAGGAAGGTAAACTAACCCCTTTAACTTCAACTCCCAGATTCAAGGGAAGGTAGTCTTCAAAAACTATCTTCCCCTTTTTTTATAATGATGATTAATAGCTTATATTACTAAGGCTTACCCAACTGTACTAAAATGAAAAGACTTCTCCTCGTCTTGCTCTTGCTTTATTCCTTCAGCCTGAATGCGCAGTTTGATATGATCGAAACCGATCAAATGAAACTGGTGACCTATAACTACGGACACAAGTATATCCTCAACCATGCAGGCCGGTGCTTTTATAATGCACTCCAGTTTCATCAGAAATTATTTGATTACCATCCGACCGAAAAAATAAACCTGCTCATACAAGACTTCGGGGATTATGGTAATGCCGGTGCAACCGCAGTGCCCAACAACTCCATCAGCATGGGCTTATCCCCTTTCAGTTACGCCTTCGAAACAAGTCCAGCTGGTGAGCGCGTCTTCAGTATGATGAATCACGAACTGGTCCATGTTGTTGCGTTAGATAATGCAACGTCTTCAGACAAATTCTTCAGAGGATTATTCCTTGGGAAAGTTGAACCTGAATCCACCGATCCAGTCTCTATGATTTATAGTTACCTGA
>Ga0157380_10000068_pt1 | contig 58289 bp, 33 predicted proteins | sample S35metaG_FD_119757 | JGI IMG/M metagenome (GOLD analysis project Ga0157380, IMG submission 119757) | Switchgrass rhizosphere microbial communities from Kellogg Biological Station, Michigan, USA - S3-5 metaG | ecosystem: Host-associated > Plants > Roots > Rhizosphere > Soil | place: USA...
AAAGGAGCCAAGAAACATTTACACCGGTGAAGATGGGCATACCTATGGTATCGATGTCAAGTTGAATAAGGGTGCAAAATGGGAGGCTAATTTTCCTACTACAGATGGAATGGGTGCAATGTTGGGTATGACCAAGGGTATGGCTGAAAATGCAACGCTCGAAGATTATCGCGGATTACAAAAAAGATTAGCTGTTTCCTATCAAAAGGTCGTACAAAAATGCACTATGAAAGGAGAAGCGCTCACTCAGCTAAATGCATACTTAAAGCCTCTGAAAGAAAAGATAGACAAATTGAGTACTACTGATCTTGAAGCAAGTATAACGCTAACTCATGATATCAGAGACTACCTTCTGAAATACAGTCATTTCTTTTACAGCTAGACATTCAGCGATTCAGAGAATTGATCTTATCTAACTCTTGCAATCAATCCACTAAATCTCCGAGACCTTCTTTAAGGACACCGCGTAGATATTCGTCAGTCTCTTTGCTGTAAAGACTCTTCACGGTATTTAGAATTTTCGTTTGGTAAGGACTTGATCCTTCCAACATATATTGTTTGAGTAAACCAGTAACCAGGTAAAATCTACGATATGCAGGAAACTCTGTCTGGAGATAAAATTCGGAATCAATAATAGCCAATCCTTTATCCTGGACAGCAGCAGATTCTCCAGCCATAAAGTAAGCCATCGTAGCAATAAAATCTTCGAGATAGCCATCACTCATCTGAGCAGCTGTGTCATTGGTGAAAAAATCAAGAGTAAGTAAGTTGCCTTTTTTCGCAAAGATTTCAGCCTTGACAGCGTAAATAGCGGGTGCAGATTGATCCTTTACATGAGCGAGCCAATGAATAGCTTCATCAACATCCGTTGCCGCCAATACCTTAAGTGAGGAATAAATAATAGGAACTTTGTCAGTGGTGTCTAAAAGGTGGATAGCGAGTTGTTTTGTTAGGGCCGTATCCGTTTTAAGCGTCTCCATAATATAGAATTGCAATACCGGATTTGTCTCCCACTCCGTCATCGAAGATAGTTTGCCAAAATCTTCCTTCTCAGCCAGATAACTAATCGCCATCACCCGCATGGTGTACGAACTATCCCTCATGAGCTTGTCCAACACTGGTTCCTCAATATTCTCCATCAAGCGAAAAGCAGATATCCGATGGTTAATGGAGAGATTGGATAAAGTTCGGATCACATATTCCTTCTCTGGAATTTCATGGTTTACAACGGCCAATAAAATATCCCTGGGATCCATCACAACGGCTAAAGGTTCTTCAGCGAATTGAAAAGTAAAGTCTTGTTTCACACTATCCATCATTACTTTTCTATAAGTAATAGATGAGTCTTTTTGAATGACAGCTATTTCAACAGGCAGCCTAAAGACTTCACGAAATCCTGCTGTTTTTTGAGTTTGCTCGATCGTAAAAGTTAATAGATCGTCTGAAGCATCATAACGATGACTGATGTTAAGCACCGGATGACCCTTGCTTAAATACCATTGGTCAAAAAACCATTGTAAGTCACGACCTGTAGTTTCTTCAAACGCCTGCCTGAGGTCATCAATTTCTACAGCCTTAAAGGCATGCGCTTTCAGATAGTTATTGAGTGATGCAAAAAAAGCTTCGTCTCCAACAAGATCGCGTAGCATGTGAAGGACAAGTCCACCTTTGTTATAACTATGCGCATCAAACATTTTTTCTTCATTCGCATAATGATAATGGATCAACGGATGTGTCTCATACGAAGTCTGGTCAAAATATCCGCTGAGTTCATTAACCCTTGCCAGGTCAGCATGTTCTCTACCGTACTTATATTCTTGCCAGAGGTATTCGGCATAATTAGCAAATCCTTCGTTGAGCGTCAGGTTTGCCCATGACTCACAAGTCACAAGGTCACCAAACCAATGATGAAATAATTCATGAGCAACGATATAATCGTTCATCCCATCTTCGATGATATCGTTTTTATCAAACTGGATAAAATCACCAAATACGACTGCCGTCGTATTTTCCATGGCACCGGATACAAAGTCTTTTACAATAACCTGTGCATACTTTGGCCAAACAAATTCATAATCGAGTTTCTTTGAAAAGAAATCAATCATTTCAGGTGTGTTAGAAAAGATATCTCTAGCAGATGATCCATAACCTTTATCTACATAATACTCTACTGGTCGTCCGCGCCAGTAATCCGTTTCTTTATCCCATTGCCCAACTGCGACCATGGCGAGATAAGGTGCATGCGGAAGATCAAGCTTCCAATGATCACGTTTCATTCCACCCGATAATGGAGTCGAAGAAATCAACAACCCATTTGATAACGTCATCATAGTGTCCGCAACCGTCAGGAAGATTTCCTGGGTGAATCTTTCGTTTGGTTGATCGAATGTCGGAAACCAGCGACTATTGTTGGTGGTTTCCCCTTGTGACCATAGTTGCATTGGAACTCCCGGTATGGTATCCTGTGGATCAATAAAAAATAATCCCTGGTCGCTGGTAATCGCCAAACTTATTTCTTCACCTGAAGGTGCAGGATGAGCAGTATAATTGATTTCTACTTTGAGTATTTGTCCCTTCTTGATTTTCGCAGGAAATGCGATGACGATTTCTTTACCATTGTTTTGATAACTATTGATTGGTTGTTTATCAATCGTTATCCTGCTTACTTTAAAATTTACAGCATCCAATCGCAATGTGTCTTGTGGATAATACACAGGCGTTATGGTCAATTCAGCTTTGCCAAGTACTGTTTCTTTTTTCCAATCAAAGGACAGATCAAGTATGGTATGGGTAATGTCCCAATTTCTCTCTTCGGCGGCATGATATACTAAATTTGCTTCCTCCTCATGGAGGTCACCATCTGCCTCCACGATCATGGTATCCAGCGTGACGTGTTCCATGCCTTCCAAGTCAGAAGGATCTTTGGTGGCTGATTTCTGGGTTTTGCAGGAAATAAAAAAGGCTGTAAGTAACAACAGCCATAAGGCAGGTAAATTCTTCATGTGCATGCAAAGATAACGTTCCACAGTCTATGTCTATGATTTAGCCCTCTAGGGCAATAGCATAAAAAAAAAGAGGCACACCGTAATGCACCTCTTTTAAGGTCTCACTCAAAAAAAATCTTATTCGGACGAGTTAGTTGAATCTGTCCGGTGGTTGAGCGTAGTCGAAACCACTTCTCAATCCTCCTCTACTTCAACTTCTTCTTCCGTTTTTACCAAACGGGTGGTTGCGAATTTAGTCTTGATCTTCTGCTCGATCTCCCAGGCAAGTTCTGGATTGTCAAGGAAGAATTGCTTAGCGGCATCACGTCCTTGGGCAATTTTAGTGCCTTCGTAGCTATACCAGGCACCGCTTTTCTGGATGATATCGGCATCAGCCCCGAGGTCAACGATTTCGCCGACTTTTGAAATACCTTCTCCGAACATGATATCGAACTCGGCCACGCGGAAAGGTGGTGCAAGTTTGTTTTTGACAACTTTTACTTTGACATGGTTACCGACCATGTTGCCATCGCGATCTTTCAGCGCGGCACCATTACGGCGGATATCGAGACGTAAGGAAGCATAGAATTTGAGGGCGTTACCACCAGTGGTGGTTTCAGGATTGCCAAACATCACGCCGATCTTCTCACGAAGCTGGTTGATGAAGATACAGCAGCAGCCTGTGCGGCCGATGGTACCGGTGAGTTTACGCATGGCTTGTGACATCAGCCTGGCCTGGAGTCCCATTTTGGAATCACCCATTTCACCTTCGATTTCAGCTTTTGGTACGAGCGCTGCAACTGAGTCTATCACAATAATATCAATGGCTCCTGAGCGAATCAGGTTTTCTGCTATTTCAAGGGCCTGCTCACCATTGTCTGGTTGAGAGATCAGGAGATTTTCGCAATCGACGCCTAATGACTCAGCATAAAAGCGGTCAAAGGCATGCTCTGCATCTATAAAGGCAGCGAGGCCTCCTTGTTTCTGGCATTCGGCAATAGCGTGGATCGCCAGAGTGGTTTTTCCGGAGGATTCGGGGCCATAGATTTCAACAACACGTCCTCTCGGGAATCCACCGATACCGATGGCTAAATCGAGGGAGACAGAACCTGTAGGGATGGTTTCCACTTCGACGACTTGTCTGTCGCCAAGTTTCATAATGGTGCCCTTACCATAGGTTTTTTCTAAGCGATCTACAGTGAGTTGGAGGGCTTTCAACCGGGAGTCGCGTTCCTTTTCAGATGACATTTTTAATAATTTTGGATTAGTAAATATATTCGTTTCGGCTATATGTCTGGGACAAATATACAGACATTTTTTGACTATTTTCTCGTCATTGTAATTTTTTTTAATATTTTTGTGCCGAATAATGATGAGTATGTAAATAAAAAAGGCCTCCATGGAGGCCTTTTTTATTTTTTGACGAAGGAGATGGTGGATCAGCTCGCAGATACCGGCGCGGTTGAGGCGCTGTACCCCAGGATGCGGTTGATCACCGTCTCGGACGGAGAAAACCGGTCATTTCCCAAGGCCTCTTTTCCCTTTTGAAGGGTTTCTAAGGTGTCTGCAATCTGGGGAACGGTCTGAGCCAACTCCAGCAGCATATCAGATTCTGCCTTTGTGGTCTCACCATAAACCAGCCTTGTCAATTGTAGATGGGTAAATTCATGCTTCATACTCAGTATTTTATACACTCCTAATAACATAGCCAAAAAGGCGAATATTGTGTCCGGAGGATAAAAAATGTAACATTAAGACAGAATTTTGCAAGGAAAAGGTTGGGTTCTTTTTTAAATGTATAAGCGCCCTTTCAGCCTAACTATAGAAGGGGCTAAACCCCCTTTCTACAGGATCGCCCTTTCAGGGCTTAATTCTTTTCCCCTTCTGCCCTTCTGCCTTACTGCCTTTCCGCCCCAAAACTACTACCAAGTTCCCCTCACCGTAACGGAGACGTTTCTCCCCGGTGCACTAATATTGGAAGCAAACATCCTGTAATTCGTATCCATGATATTTTCCACACCAAGTTGTACAGCAAAATTGCTGGTCAATTGATAGGAAGCTTTCAGGTTGAATGTTGCCCATGAAGGCATACCATCTACAGTAGCGAAAGGATAATTGTCTTCGCCTTTGAGATTATAGTCTTCCAGTTTCTTCCAGCCATTATACATCGCATAGACTTCAGCCCTGAATTTTTTGATCTTATAATCAAGACTTGTCTTACCAAACACTGGCGGAATGTGATCTAATGGATAATCCGTCGTGTCTGTATTGATTCTACCATACGTATAATTGATAGTACTATATAAAGACAACCCTTTTGTCAATTGAAATGACACATAGGCATTAAAGCCATAGATGTATGCACTCACCGCATTGACATTCATCGTCACATCGCTAAGCTCACCATCGTAAAGAATCTGGCTCTCTCCATTAAAAGTACCTGGCTGCGTAGTGATCGCATCTTCGTACCAGGTATAAAAACCATCAGCGCCAATACTGAATTTATCATTGAAGGTTTTCGAAATACCCAGGTCGACATTGTAAGTCTTTTCAGGACCAAGATCAGGATTAGGCACTACTACACTCCCTGGCACAGATTCAAATATTTTCGCCAGGTCATCTACATTCGGTGCACGGAAACCAGTGGCACCAAGCAGACTTACTCTCAAACCGCCATTGCCATTCCATACCGCACCAAGACTACCACTCAGGTTAGTGTATTGTTGAGTTACTTCATCAAATGGAAACGGGTAAAACGTTGTATCTACAAAAGTGGCATTGAGTGAATTGTAGCTCAACCTTACTCCACCATTCAAAGTAATCCGTTCTGTCATTTGAAATTGATCGGACAAATAAAGGGCTGCAGTGGTCACATCTGATCCTCCATCAGGATACCTAGTGCTTTGTGGAGCAGTATCACCGGTATCAATGTTTTCTTTGTTGGCTGTAGAATTAACATGATTGGTGGTTCCTTCAAGTCCATAACTCCATGTAGATTTTCCAGTCACTTTACTGAAATCAGCATTGAGTGTGAAGATATCTAACTGTTCTGTGCGATGATTGATAGATGGATTTCCGAAACGGCGATCATGCCTGCTTTCCTCAACATTCTGATAACCTGCTGTGATGTGAGCCTGATCATAAATACCATGATCATTGGTCAGCTTTAATGAATACGCTCCAAGTAAACGCGTTTGCGGACCGTAATACCATTCACCATATCGTAACACTCCATTACTCATCTCCGTCAGCCTGTCATATCGCGGAACATCTGTTGATGTTGAATATTGAAAGTTAACCTGGTGACTAACACGTTCATTTTGCTGGTAAGTGAATTTTTGCAAAAAGTCATATTGTGTATAGCCTGAAGCCACTTGCAGATTAACATCTTCATTAGGAACCATTACATCTTCACCATTGATACGTTCCTGGTAAAATGGACGTTTTCCGAAATCAGGATAATCATCACTCCGGTTATCACCCTGGAGTAAATCATCAAAATCAGAATAGGTAAAGCTAGTAAGCGAACCCAGTTTTTTACCGCCAAGACTAACATCCACATGGCCTGTTTTCTCTTCGTTAGCTGTAGAGTACCTGGCAAAAGCATTTACATGAGTTGCTAGCTGATCATCAGTGGATAAAATCGGTGATTTGGAAAAAAACTGCATTACTCCTCCCAACGCATCACTACCATACATGACAGATCCAGGGCCATATAAAATTTCCACTTTATCCATGGCAGCATTATCAAGGGTGATGATATTCTGTAAGTGGCCTCCGCGATATATAGCGTTATTCATGCGTATACCATCAACGACCATTAATACTTTATTCGTTTCAAAACCCCTGATGACAGGACTTCCTGCACCTAATTGGCTCTTCTGAACAAATACGTTGCCTGTTTGCTGCATTACATCTGCAGAAGTCTGTGAGTTATAAAAAGCAAGGTCTGTTGAACGAATCACTTCAACAGGCTGTGCTATTTGTCTAACAGGATCTTCAAATCGAGTAGCTGATACGACTACTTCTTCAAAAAGATGTTCGGAGGATGTCAACAATACTTCATTGTTAGCTTCCGTGATTTGAGCATATGTTGTTTTAATCAAATGATATCCGGACAGATCAATGGTGATCGATTCTGAAGCACTCATTCCAGAGATATCCGCTGTACCGTTTGGGTCTGTGTAAAGGGTGTCGCTTGTCGAGCTGATGATTGTAGCACCTGCTATTGGTTGCAAGGTGATGATATCCTTTACGGTGATAGTTTGGCTAAATAGGGTATGGCATAAAAGTGTAGCCCCGAAGAGCAGAAACAATTGTTTCATGATTTAATTTTGAAAAAATGAATTAATCCCGGAACTGATCATACCTGCAGTATGATGATCGGATTTTCAAGAACAGAAAAAGGTGCGGGAAAAATTTGGTGGTTGACCCGGAGAGGATAGGGTCACCTGTTCGAAAGAAAAGAGATAAGGTGTTTTGCATTTTTGAATGGCCACTTGACCATCACCTGCTTTCGAAGTTGGAAGGAGCGCCTGGAATAAAAACTTAAACATATTGAACACTACGTCGCGGTCACCATGATGACCTGTGGATGGATATCCAAGATTGCGTTCAATTTGTTTTACAAGATGTGTTTCCTGGTGATCTTGGATACAATGGAAGATCTGGTCGCCATTTGGTAAAATGGAAGTGCGGACGACATCATACATATCTCCTTGATGGCGGAATTCGCGACCTGGTTTTTCCCATTCGATATCCTTCAGGGCTTTATGCTTGATTTTTATCTGGGTGAGGAACTGATCGGCGGATTCATGGTGAATGAGCTCCTCGACATATTCATGTCTTCTATTCCGGTGCAAGCGCAAAAGTGCGATTCCCCCTATCACATTGAGTAGGAAAAGACTTAAAAGGGATATAGCATAAAGCCTTTGCATGGTGGCGGGTCAAAGATATGCAAGAACGTGAGAACGTGAGAAGCGTGAGCTGTCGGCTATCAGCTATCAGCTGTCAGGAGGTGATAATAGTCTGCTAATTTATCAACAGCCAGATGTTAATATTGGCTTCCAGCTACCAGAAAAGAGCTTTCAGCTATCAGCTGTCAGTTGGTGATCCTGTGTAAGGCTTAACTTTTTACTTCTACTTGGTTATTGGATATTGGTTATTGAATACAAGCCAAGGCTGTCTTCATACCGGATGATTAACAAGCCCGAAGGGCTTCAACTACATTAGCCCCGGGCCGTGCCCGGGGTATTCGCGATGTAGGATCATTTTGACCCTGAAGGGGTCGTACAAACATTGTTAGGCGTCGGTCAACCGACGCTCAACATTTGTGTTTTTAGTTACTGTAGCACAAACATCATTTTTCATTCTTCATTTTTCATTTCTTATGTGCTCTGTACATCGCCACCGTCTCCGCATCTGGAATACTAATTTGCCTTTCAAAACTAACTTCAAACGCCACCATCGTATTCGTGCCTTCGACACCGGGTATAGCTTGCAGTTTATCATGTACGATATCTTGCAAGTGTCGATTGTTGACCGCGTAGACGTGGACCATCAGGTCGTAGCGACCCATGATGCTTATGCAGCTCACGACTTCAGGAATTTTTTTCAACTCCTCGATGATGGTATGGATATCACGTGCCTCTTTGGCAATGATCAAGACAAATGCAGTGGTGTTATATCCGGCATGTTCGGGAGAAACTAGATAGACCGGTTTTTTGAGAATGCCCTGGTCTCTGAGTTTTTTTACACGCTGGTGGATGAGCGTATTGGACGATCCGATTTCATCGGCCAGAGCGGAATAAGCGATCCTGCCGTCCTGCATTAAGGCCTCCAGGATGCGGATATCGGTGCTGTCAATTTGATTTTCTATCCCCTGATTCATGTTAAACTTTTTTTGAAATTTCCTTAAAAGTACACATTAAAGGCAATTTGACATTATATAGGGGCAAATGAAACAAATAACACTCATAAAGCATTAATATTGATGTAATTAAACAATTGAACAATGGCTATCTCAGCAGTTTTATCCGTAACCATGATCCTCTTTTCGGTGATTGACATTATCGGGTCATTGCCGATCATCCTGGACCTTAAGAAACGAGGCGTGAATATTCACGCCTCGACAGCCACCATCACCGCAGGGATATTGATGGTCGCCTTTCTCTTTTTTGGTGTAGCTATTCTGAAAGTATTCGGAGTAGAGGTGAGCTCTTTTGCACTTGCCGGTTCATTGATCATTTTCTTTATCGGGCTTGAGATGGTTCTTGGTATTCATTTCTTCAAATCAGAAGCTTCAGAAACTACTTCAGGAAGTATCGTTCCTATAGCATTCCCATTATTGGCTGGTGCCGGAACGCTGACGACGATTCTCTCGCTTCGATCAAGTTTTCAAACGATTGAAATCATTTTGGGAATTGCAGTTAATCTCGCTGTCATTTTCTTTGTGCTGCGTAGCACTCCTTTCATAGCTAAAAAACTGCCTAAGACAGCAACGGATGCATTGCGCAAAATCTTCGGGATTTTGCTATTGGCAATCGCCATTCAGATGTTCCGCACGAACTTAAGCGTTTAGACGCTTAAGGTTCTGCTGAGCCTAGCAGGATACAGCGTTTAGAAAGTTTAGCGTTACCGCCTATTCGGCGGCACTGTTTAGAGAGTTTAGTTTTTTGATCTCGCTGTTTCTACTAGATTGAACTGTTGACAAGAGAAGATGTACTAAACTTTCTAAACTTAAGCACCGAACAGGTGCTTAAACTAAACTTTCTAAACACTGTCTCCACTAACACAAGCTGATTCATTGGATTATGTTATTTTAGACCACAGAATCCTCTTCACGTTACCATCTAACAGCGCATGATCCTCAGACATTTTCTGCTTTGCTTCTTTGTCATCATCTGCCTTTCCTTCACTAATGATGGCCTTAGTCAAATCATTCCGACAACACGAAATTTTGCCGCCGCAGAGACAGATGTTCATTACCAGGACATGCATGTTGAAATCGATCCTGCGATCAACAAAGTCGCAGGTGAGATTACCTACTATTTTACAAGCCGCGTCGATCAACTCAATCGGTTTGTTGTGGACTACCAGGATAATCTTCCTATAAATTTTATACTCCGAGGTAATACTCCACTATTGCATTCGCGGAGTGATAACCTCGTCACTATTGAACTTGGTAAAAGTCTAATGATCGGTGAGCAGGATACACTCACTATTTCATATGAATCAGAAGGTACATTACGACAAGAGCTGCACAATGGAACACCTGTAATCAGTACCGACTTAAACCTGGACATGCTCTGGTATCCCGGCAAAAGAGACTTGACCGATAAGATTGATTCAGTTGATCTGTATGTCACTACTCCTCCTGATCAGTATGTCGCCGGAAATGGAACGCTCGAAGGCATCGAAGAAATAGGTGGACAATGGGTTCACCATTGGAGACATCGCCATCCGATTGCGACAACCTATCTGCTGGAATTGGCGATCACGAATTATACGATCGTGGAAGACTCTGTTTTGCTCCGGGATGGAACGATGTTGCCATTGCGTCATTATTTGTATCCTGAGAGTGTTGCCACTATATCAGCTGAACTCGAAGCAACACCAGATATCATGCAATTTTATGAAAGCCATTTTGGTGCCTATCCATTTGCGGATGAAAAATATGGACATGCTCAGTATACTGCAGGTGGTGCCCTTGAAGTGCAAACGATGAGCTTCATGGGATTTTTCAACTTTGAAGTGATCGCACATGAAATGGCGCACCAATGGTTTGGCAATAATGTCACCTTTGGCTCGTGGTCAGATATTTGGTTGAGCGAAGGGATGGCTGAATATCTGTCTGGCCTGGCTGTTGAGGCTTTACGACCGACTGCATGGAATGGTGTGAAAACTTCTAAGATCAATTCGATCACGAGTCAGCCGGGCGGTTCTGTCTATGTCACAGATACCACCAATCTTTCTGTAGTTTTCAATAGCAGGCTTACATATGATAAAGGTTTTTATCTAGCGCATATGTTGCGATGGATGGTTGGTGATAGTTCATTTTTCCGATCATATCGCAACTACCTTCAGGATCACGATGCCGCATTTGCGCGCACGAGCGATTTACAAAATCAACTTGAAGCTGATTACGGAATTGAGTTGGATGGTTTTTTTGCAGATTGGTTTTATGGAGAAGGATATCCTTCGTATACAGTTAGTTGGGAACAACAACAGGATTCTGTGATCCTTTGGATCGACCAAGTCCAATCAGATCCATCTGTCTCTTATTTTGAAATGCCTGTGCCCATCGCTGCTTTTCGTTTTGGGATTGTGGCAGATACTGTATTTCAACATACATACGAACATCAGCGGTTTGCTATGTATGTTGGATCGAACCAGATCAGCCAGCTTCTCTTTGACCAGGATAAATGGATCCTTTCCAAGAATAATAAAGTCATCAAATTGATCACGGCTGTTCCCACATTGAATGCAGATTCATTATTAATCTTTCCAAACCCGGCATCTCATTTTATTGAATTATCCAATGTCGGATCTATTGATGAAATCGAATTTATAAATGCTTCTGGAATTAAGATCACAAGAGCAGTAATCGATAGACGCATATCGCTCGAGGGGATACCTGCCGGACATTATATGTTAGTTATGCGGGATCGCAATTATAAGATCGTCAGCAGACGATCGTTGATTGTGCACCAGTAATAACTTCTGGTCCACAGTAATTGCATTAAAAAACAGCGTTTAGAAAGTTTAGCGTTACCGCCTATTCGGCGGCACTGTTTAGAAAGTTTAGAAAAATTATAAATCTAAACTCTCTAAACTTAAGCACCGAATAGGTGCTTAAACTAAACTTTCTAAACACTGTGTCTATTTGAAATCAATACTAAACTTTCTAAACTTATGGCGCTTTTTAGCGCCATAAACTAAACTCTCTAAACGCTGCGTCCAAAGCACGTGCCATTACAAATGGCAACATTTATTTTTCCTGCAAAGCATTTTCGAAAATATAATCAGCTAGTTCATAGCCTAAATATTCACCTACTTCATTTGCATGGCGGGTATAATTCCCAGTGTAAATTTTCGCCACTATGTTTTCGCTAACGGCATCGCTGATACTATCATAATGCCTGATTACACCTGGTAAATAACCGCAGTCGGTGTCAATGAGGAAATTATCCTTATTGAAAAAACGAATCAAGACACCACCTGCTGCAGCACCGCCGATGGCATTAGCTGCGGGGTATCCTGGAACGGGTGGCGCTGAAAATAAAGCTATCCATGTTGGATTTCCTGTGGTAGCATCATTGCCATCGGTATCACCCAACCTGATGGCTGAGACTGGACGCCAATGGTAGTAATGTAATTTGCTATCAAAAGCAGAAATAAATGCATCCCCCACTGCTGCATGCATGAGGGCCAGAAGATGCGCAGTCTTCCAGGCATCCATACTGTGCGGAGGACGGCTTGCCATTACACTTCGTGCAATTACATTCCAACTACGGTTTGGATTTTCTGTCCAAAATGTACCTAGTTCAGTTTGATCAGTGGTTCTCGTAGAACCAGTCAATGAACCAAGTGTTTCTATTTCATTAAAATCAGTAGCGTATTCAGGTGAGTTAACATCATATGGTGGTCCAGGGAGAAACTGATCATTGCTTTGCATAAAAAATGGAGTAAGCATATGATATCCTGCAAGTCCATAATTAGCAGGTGGAATATACCTGTATTCCCCCGGGTCATTGCCTTCAGCTGGTTTTGGGAAATAGTTTGTATTGACCAATGGGATATCTCCAGACCGGTGAGTAAGAATGGCTTGCGTTACAGCATGGCCAAGCGCTATGCCTCTTGTTTTAGCATCACCATCTGGAATACCAGCAAGAGACGTCTGCAACAATGCGGTCATACCGGAAAGATTCTGGATGGGTAGCGCTACGGCCACTATCATATCATATGCCGCCTGGGCAACAGCAGCGTCAGGATCCGCATCCTTGTCTCGTGTTACACCTACATACGTATCATACCTGGGTGTGATGCAATTGAGGGCATCGTGAATAGCCAGGTGATACATGGCCATTACCCTCGTAATCAGCGGAGGTGAAATACTGGTTGCATACGTCGGAAAGGTGTATAAGTCTTGAATGGCTTGGTTCCATGTGAGGACCATGTCCGGCGATTGCCAAGCTCGTGTAGTTAATTCCTGATCGGGACTAACCGGATCCATATCACAAGCAGTAAATAAAAGAAAACAAAAAGAGAGGAGACTAAAAGTAAATTTTGAATGACTGAAGAATGACCGTTCATGCTGCATTACTGGGTTGCCACCCGGAGACATTTTCATAATAATTGACGTTAGAAAAATGGTAAAAATGAAACAGTGTTTAGAAAGTTTAGCATTACCGCCTATTCGGCGGCACTGTTTAGAGAGTTTAGTTTTTTGAATTCGCTACTTCATATAGATCATACTATTTTCTATGACTCCGGTCCCTGAGCTTGTCGAAGGGTAACCAAAAGTCGCCCTCACCTTTTCTCTGCCTCTTCGCGTTGCAAAGATGACTTCGCGTCAGGAGACGCGCAGAATATTGCATTCAAGTCAGGAGACTTGAACGAACTGCAACTAAATTTTCTAAACTTTAGCACCGAACAGGTGCTAATACTAAACTTTCTAAACGCTGTATCCGATAATAATGTCATTACCTATCATTCAAAAATGAATAGGTAAATGGAAACTGCATAAGCAGATTGAGCCGATGGCGGAAATGAGTGAGCGGCTGGGGCAGCCATGGCTTGTCTGCCAGAGGAAGCGTCCAATGAAATGGCTATCTTTGCCCCCCTATGAAGATTGCTGTAGTTGGAACCGGTTATGTCGGCCTTGTCACAGGCACTTGTTTTGCAGAAACCGGGAATGATGTCACCTGTATTGACAATAATGAGGCAAAAGTAGCCAGCCTCCAAGCCGGGAAAATCACCATTTTCGAACCTGGCCTTGATGTTCTATTCGAAAGATGTATTGAGCAGGACCGTTTACACTTCACCACTTCACTAGAAGAAGGGATAAAAGACGCACAGATCGTATTCCTCGCTTTGCCTACTCCTCCGGGAGCAGATGGAACTGCTGATCTATCGTATATCCTTGGTGTCGCAGAAGACTTGTCCGGACTGATCACTTCTTATAAAGTGATCGTTGATAAAAGCACCGTACCTGTCGGTACCGCCGAAAAAGTACGGGACATCATGTTGAAAAAATTGGACCCTGAACTTTTTGATGTGGTTTCTAATCCTGAATTTCTTCGCGAAGGTGTAGCCGTTGATGATTTTATGAAACCAGATCGCGTTGTGATTGGTCTATCATCTGCAAAGGCTCGACAAGTGATGGAACGTTTGTACAAGCCTTTTGTCAGACAAGGAAATCCAATCTTATATATGGATGAGCGTTCTGCTGAAATGACCAAGTACGCCGCCAATGCTTATCTCGCTGCCCGCATTTCTTTTATGAATGAAATTGCGAACCTATGCGAACGTACCGGCGCTAATGTCGATCATGTTCGCAAAGGTATAGGAAGTGATACACGCATCGGCAAACGGTTTTTATTTCCGGGTGTAGGTTATGGTGGAAGTTGTTTTCCAAAAGATGTACAAGCCCTTCATCTTACTTCTAAGGAACATGCTTATGAATTCAGGATCCTGGATGCGGTCATGGAAGTCAACAGGAGACAGAAACATATTCTCGCACAGAAGATCGTAGATTATTTTAATGGTAATATTCGTGGTCGCCGTATTGCGATTTGGGGACTTGCTTTCAAGCCCAATACAGACGACGTGCGTGAAGCACCAGCGATGGATATCATCCAGGATTTAATTGCTGAAGGTGCAACGGTCGCTGCAACAGACCCGGAGGCTATTCCGAATTTCAGCCAGTATTTTAATGGCGAGGTCACCTACACTGAAGATATGTACGATGTACTGGATGGTGCGGATGCACTGGCCATCGTCACCGAATGGAATGAATTCAGAACACCTGATTTTCCGCAAATCAAATCACGCATGAGGGCGCCGGCTATTTTTGATGGTCGTAATATTTACGACCTTGAAGACATCCCGTCAGACTTTTATTATTCCAGTATCGGAAGAGAAATCATCTACCCCAAATAATTTATTATGCAAAATATTCAGATGGTTGATGTGCAAGCGCAATACAGACAGCTCAAGGCTGAAATGGATGCGCGTATCATCGCCTGCATTGAGAGTGGGGCTTTTATTCATGGACCTGAAGTAAAAACATTTGAAGCTGACCTGGGAAATTTTCTTGGGGGAACTCATGTTGTCGCGTGTGCTAACGGAACGGATGCTTTGCAAATCGCTTTGATGGCACTCGAATTGGAAGCAGGTGACGAAGTCATTGTACCTTCTTTCACATTTGTAGCGAGTGTCGAGGTTATTGCGTTGCTGGGATTAAAACCAATTGTGGTGGATGTAGATCCACGTACCTTCCTAATGAAAGCAGAGGATCTTGAAGCATCTCTTTCTCCAAGGACCAGGGCGATCATCCCGGTGCATTTGTTTGGACAATGTGCGGACATGAAATCTATCATGGCTATTGCTAAACGCAGAGATTTGTTTGTCATCGAAGACAATGCCCAGGCTATCGGTGCTAAATGTATGGGTAAGGACGGCGATTGGCAGATGGCAGGTACTGTCGGACAAATCGGATGCACTTCATTTTACCCTTCAAAAAATCTTGGTTGTTATGGGGATGGTGGTGCGATGTATGCCAATGATGAGCAAATGGCTCAGAAATTACGCGTCGTAGCAAACCATGGCATGCAGCGCAGATATTATCACGATAAAATTGGAGTCAACAGCAGACTGGATTCTATCCAGGCAGCTGTCCTCAATGTCAAATTGCCACATCTCCATCAATGGAATCAACAGCGACGTAAAGTGGCTGATCACTATGATCGGCAACTAGGTAGTATAGAATCTATTTTGATTCCTACACGAGTGCCATGGTCCGAGCATGTTTTCCATCAATATACCATCCGTGTCACTGATGGTCGGAGAGATGAACTCCAGAAATACCTTGCGGAAAACAAGATCCCTTCGATGATCTACTATCCTGTGCCTATGCATGAGCAGGAAGCTTTCAACAAACTGGTACGTCGTCGTGTGCCATTGACGAATACTAATAAAATAAGCCAGGAAGTACTCTCATTGCCGATGCATCCGGACATGACGGATGAGCAGATAGGGTATATCTGTGAGCATATGCGTACGTTCTTTAATGCGTGAGAACGTGAGAACGTGAGACAGTGAGACAGTGAGAGGTGTGGGTGCGAGTGTGAAGCTGGATTATTACTGGCGTCGGATACGCCTTACATGATTTTTCACTAGAAATGTTTTCTTTGCTTTCGTGTACGCGGGCGTAGGTACAACCTAGCGCCCAACTGTTCTTTTTTACCCATTATCTTTGCTGTGCAATGATCAAGGTATATATCCCTAATAATTTCATTCCGGAGCGCACGTATGCGGTCAGGACGCTGCTGACGCACTATTGTGGTGTGCCTGTGGAGATCATTGAGGAGAAAGGGCTCGAGGCATATGTGCTGAAATGGGAGGACAAAACCATCCGGATTGCGGATGATTTTTTTGGGAAAATTTCTAAAGGCAAGAGTTACCTGAATAAGAAGTACATACCAGGCAAAATCGTTCAGACGACATCGCCCGGGTTGGAAGATGTATTGTTGCTTTTTGGAAAAGAGCTTTTGGAGGTTTCACCCAATAACATCAAATGCGAAATAGATCTTTTTGGTGGAGTGTTTTTTATGTTGACCCGATGGGAAGAAGCGATAGGAAAGCACAGGGATAAGCATGATCGTTTTCCGGCATCGGAGAGCCTTTCAGTAAAAAATGGATTTATCCTCCGTCCTATTGTCGATGAGTATGCCAATTTAATTCGTCATTGGTTATTCGGTATTCGGTATTCGGTACCTGTTGATTCATCAACGTACAAGGTTGTACCGACTTGCGACGTCGACTCTCCATTTTACTGGCAGACCAAACCGGTTTGGAAAACTTTGGGTGGGCGTTTGTTAAAACATTGGAACCTGTTTGAATCCATAAAAGATTATTCTGACTTCAAAGCCGTTCAATCCAAAGGAGAGAAAGATCCTTATGACACCTTTGATTACCTGATGAATCTTGCCGAGAAAACCGGAACAAGATTTCAATTTAATTTCCTGGGTGGAGGAAAAACAAAGTTTGAAGGTTACTATCAAATTGATGATCCTACTATCAGATCATTGATGGAAGAGATGACTTCAAGAGGGCATACCATCGGTGTACATCCGAGTTATGATGCATACAAGAATGTCGACATGATTAAAAAGGAGAAGCAAGCAGTGGAAACAAATGCTGAGATCTCTATTTCAAAATCACGCCAGCACTATCTCCGATTTGCTGTGCCAGATACCTGGAAGTATTTAGCTGATGCTGGTATTGCTGAAGACAGCACACTTGGTTATGCAGCGGAGCCAGGCTTCCGATGTGGAACTTGCAAACCTTTTCCAGTTTTTGATATTCATCAACGCGAGCAATTACCGCTGATTGAAAGACCACTGCTTATCATGGATGTCTCTTTCAAGATGTATAAAAAGTTTTCAATTCAGGAGAGTATTGCTTTGTGTGAAAAGATTAAAGCCCAAGTCAAAAAGCATAATGGAGAGATGGTAATCCTTTGGCACAATTCGTCACTCAGTGAGATAGATCAGTGGGATGGATGGGAGGAAGTACTAGAACAGTTGTTTCAATAAGGGAGCAAGGGATGAATGGAGCAATGGAGCAATGGAAAAAAACAAATGAATTATTGGGCTACTGCAGGATACATTTTTTATAAACCATATCTCCATTGATTTCAATGCCCAGGAAGTATAATCCACGGGGCAAGTGACCGAGTCCTGATAGCAGATACGAATCATTCCAGGCTGATATTTTTTCTTCAAGTACCAGGTGACCAAAGCGGTCATACATCCTGAGACGATTTCCGGAAATACTTTTATCAAACGAAAGTTCGATCCAATCCAATGCAGGATTAGGATGGAAGGAGAAATCGTTTTCTGTTATTATTTCATGTGCAGAAACTGTGAGAATAATTAATCCAAACCGGATACTATCCGTTCCGCAAACATTGAATGCTTTGATGGTGATCTGGTAGTTACCTGCTGAATCAAAAATGTGTTGTGCATTTGGTCCTGCCATAAGGAGGCTATCATCCAGCCACCACTCCACATATTGATCCGGATGACCCAAAAAATTAAACAAGTAAAGCGAATCGTAGATCTCGACATCATATTCAATGTTGACGTGGGGAATTACACGTATGGCGGAATGGATTTGCAGTGTGTCAGTACCGAATGGACTGGTGACAATCAATCCAACATCAAAATATCCCGTGTCTGGGTACAAGACCCATATCTCAGGTTTGTCAATTTCATTGGGCTGTCCTCCTTCAATGATCCATTGATAGATGTACTGAGAATCTTGATTTGTACTTGTTAAGAAGAGGGTGTCTCCCTGGCAAATGATATCTTCCGAAAAAGTGAAATCTACAATTGGTGGAATGTTGATCTCAATCGTTTGATATGCTGTATCGGAGCCGCAGTAGTTTGATACAATTTGTTGTACCGTATAAACTCCACCGTGTGAATAGCTATGAGAAGGATCTCTCAGCGTGCTGTATGTACTGTCACCAAAATTCCATAGAAAGGAAGTATCAATTCTATGGGTGCTCCTGAATTTAACGGTGTTTTCATCCAAGGTATAGGTGAATCCTGCATAAGGTTTTGGGTAAACGATGATATTAAATCTCCGGATGGTTCTCAATGACTGCGGGGATGTGTACCCATAAAGCAGGAAAGAAATATGGCTTGGATAGATTGCACTTGGATTGGAAGCGATAAAAGTAAGACTGTCATTTCCTGGAAGATATCCTTCAGAAAAATCAAGATAAGGTGACGAAGAAAAAAGACCCCAAAACCGGATGTTTCCTAAGGGTTCATAATCCGTAGGTTTGATGACTACAGTGTCACCAACACACGCATAAATTTCAATAATTTCAGGAGGTTGACTTTCATCGATACACACTACCGGAAGTGTTTCTACAATTGGAGCATTGTACGAACATACATAAGCAGGTCCGGTCCATGCACCGATCTCCCCGTCTGCAAATGTGAAAAAACCAAGCGTCAACTCATCAACTACATCATCAGGATCACATTGGAATTCATAACCAGGTTTGATTTTCATTTGGAATTCAAAATCCCACGGCCCAGAATTGATTCCACATGAGCCGCCATCACCCCAATCAACACCAACGGGAGGTCCTGGTAGTGAGCATGAGCCATTGATCCCATAAGCAAACCAGCCACCAGGGAGTGTAGTTCCCTCTGGAGTTCCCCAGCATGGTGAGCAGCATCCGGGTTGCAATCCTCCGACATTCTCGCAGTCTTTCTGATAAAGACCATGGCAAATATCAAGAGAACCATCTCCGTCGAAATCAGCCACCTGGTAATCAGGATGGCCTACATGATAATCAACATTTGTAAACCATGACCATGTAGCATTTCCATAAACACCATTGGATGGTGCATTCGTCGATTTTGAATTGAGCGTACTAAAGATTGGCTCTCCAAGAGCATCGTATGAATCTGAATCCCAACCACTACCAAAAACCGGTACCAAGCCTTGGAACCATTGACAGCCGTTACCTGAACTGTTGAATGAATTCACATTCATGGTTATGTTGAGGGTTTCTCCGGTGAAAAAAGGTTGTTGGGGAGTTTCAACATCTATATTCCGCGTCACTGTAAGCTTTTTTCCTACTCCACATTGAATATCCTGTAGCACTGTGTTGAGGCAAATGGTAAAATCAACTCCATCATTATCCATTCCTGTGACTGCGACATAATAGTTTTGCCATTCCACTGGTTTTCCGACAAGATCGATTTCGCTATTAAGGCTCAGCACACAATATTGTTCATTGATGGTCACCGGTAACGGGTATAATTCGTCACAATCGGAAGAGGAGCCAAAGAGTTGGAGCATGAATATATCATCCTCACCCCCTTTAACCTGCAAGCTAAAATGCAATTCTGCATACAAATCAGTTATCTTATACCAAACTGTTGGAAACCCTGAATTGAAGCAAGGACTAAACGATACAGAATCTGGCTCGGCGCCTTTAGTAGTACCCTCCAAACAGAAAAACTGTCCGTATGTATCCCCAAAGATGTTTGTGGCAGTATTACACTCATCATTTACTACCTGGGCAGTCAGCTCTGCAAAGGATAATAAGTGTAACAAGAAGCTTAGAACCAGCAATTGCCCTATAGGGAAAAGCCTTTTTCTGTCCTTTTGGCCCATGGTTAGTAGTTCGTTTGGTTAGAAAGGTATATATCCTAAACACCTCAATAAAAATCAGATACAATTGGTATGATGTATGCTGCCCGAAGGAGACTCACGTTCTCCAATAATATAGCGCGCAGAGCCGCAGAGGCGCAGTTTTAATTTTTCTATCTCTATACCTCTTACTGTCTTACTGTCTTACTGTCTTACACTCTTCCTTTAGTTAGCAAAGACCATCTTCTTTGTAGCAATCATCTGATCATTGATGTACAATGAATACAGGTAAGTGCCTACCATATTGTACCCATGGTGATAGAGTACTTCATTCATCCCTTCCTTAACGTCGACAGGTATCTCCTTGATGAGCCTGCCGTTGAGATCGGTGATAACAATTCTTGCTGTATAGTCCGTAGCAGGTCCGTTGACAAGAAAACTGATGATGGTGGATTCATCAAATGGATTAGGTCTGTTTTGAAGCAATTCTACGCCATGCTTCGGGGCTGTAGGTTCGTTAGTACCTGTAAGGTGAGCTAACACCTCATCAGAGAAAAGACTTTCTACACCGTTATCATCAATCGAGGCGGCAGAAAGAAAAATATTCAATTGCCTGTTAGGCAATTCGAAGACTCCGGATTTACCACCGGTGATATAGTAGAGTGTGTCAAAATCATTTGTATTTACCCGGAGCCCTACAACGTAATGATCATAGTTGAGTGAATCTTCGATTTCAATGTAAACGAAATCACCATCCTGTCCAAAGGTTTTGATTGATGGGCGGTCAGGCCCTAGGGCAACCATGGCTGCAGTATTACCATTGATGGTTGCATTGCGGGACAAATAATTGAAGTCCACAAAAAAGCTATCGATAACTAGGTCTCCGTCGGTATCCACACCTAATATATCATCTGATGTATGTTGGCGGTCATGATATTCAGGATCGCTGACATCTGCATTTCCATGTTCATTAGCAGAACAGAATCGAATAGAAGTAAATCCATTTTCCCTGAAAGGAATGTGATCACTTCCTCTTCCTGTGCGATCTTCAGCTGACATGATGGTAACCATCATAGGTACTGCTGCTAATGGACGAATCATTTCCTGGTATTCGAGCTTTATAAACCTGTTGAGTGCTTTGTGAGGCGAATTAAATCCACCAAATGAAAACAACCTCACTTGTGTACTGTCAATATGATTAAAACCTGGACAAGATGGAGGTGAAGATGTTTCACCACAAATGATGCCACCAACTATATCATTGTTGAGCACAGCCTTGATACGAATTCCTTCCTGCAATGCATACACTGCATAGGCATTTGAACCAACAAGACCTTGTTCTTCACCAGTCACTGTCATAAAGACGATAGTGTGGTCGAATACATACCGGCTCATGACTCTCGCGAGTTCAAGGACGAGGGCAGTGCCACTGCCATTGTCTTCCATGCCTTCCGCAAGACAGTTGATATCGCAGTTTTCTGCACATCGGCTGTCAAAGTGTGCTTCAATGATGATGCTGGAAGGATCAGAAGTATCCTGCCCGGGTAAAACAGCAACAACATCCTTATGTCTTCCCATGTCGCAAACATCCTGATCAAATTGAAGGTAGCCTGTGATCAGTCTTCCGCCTTGTTCGACGCTGTACTTTTCGAATTGGTTGAGTATCCATTTTCTTGCTGCACCAATGCCTGTAGTTTCAGAGAGGGTATCTGCTCCTGTATTGCGGTTATGAAATGTCCGCAAAGAAAACAAAGTAGATTTCATCGAATCCGGTTCGATCAAGCTGACCAGGCCCGCACTGATGGTAGCTGGATCATCAACAGGAAAGGGAGGTTGATAAATGGTTGGATCATAATTGCCTTTCAGGATCTGGTAGATCAGGGGATTGGTAAAGTGGGTGTTTTCCTGCGAGGAGAGAGAAGTGGAGATCAGGGTCAGGCTGATGATATGGAGAAGAAGTGATTTCATGATGATATGGTTGGTGTCTAAAGATAGGGAATGAGGAGGGATTTTTTTTCACCGGATTAAAATCCGGCTTTACAAAATCGGCCATGCCTACGGCATTTTTGCATTTGCTTTTATTAAGAGGAGGATTTCTCTAGCGATTATGCTTTTTGATTTTCCAGGATTGCGATCCGGGGTTTGATTTTCGCCGGATTGAATTCCGGCGGTTGATTGCACCGGAATAAATTCCGGCGGTTTCTTTCGCCGGATTAAAATCCGACGGTACAATATCGGTCGTGCCTACGGCACTTTTGCATTTGCGTTTATAAAGAGGAGGATTTCTCTAGCGATTATGCGTTTTGATTTTCCCGGAATAAATTCCGGCATTGATTTTCGCCGGATTGAATTCCGGCGGTTTTCTTTCGCCGGATTAAAATCCGACGGTACAATATCGGTCGTGCCTACGGCACTTTAAAAAAATTAATTCCCTTTTGAAATTATTTCAGTGCCGTAGGCACGACCGATATGGTTGTCTGGGGTTTTAACCCCAGGGAAAAGGCATTGAGAATGGAAATTTTTTTTGAATAGAAGAGGATTCATATTTCATTCATTATATTTCAATCCATTTTTCTTTCGCCGGATTAAAATCCGACGGTACAATATCGGCCATGCCTACGGCACTTTAAAAAAATTAATCCCATTATGAAATTATTTCAGTGCCGTAGGCACGACCGATATGGTTGTCTGGGGTTTTAACCCCAGGGAAAAGGCATGGAGGATGGAAAATCAAATGAAAGAAAGAAAAATCCTGTTCAATTTTTTATAAAAGAAACCCTATGCTTCTGACCAATCCTAAGGACATAAAGGCCTGGGGATAATTGATGGATATCAACTCTCTTAATTTCATCGGTGATAACACCAATCATCAAATCTTTGCCGGATGAATCAGAGATGATGTATTGCGATCCGATCAAAGATGGAACAGCTTTGATGGTGATTTCATCTTTTGCTGGATTGGGATATACTTGCAATAATGGGGATTCTAATACATCTTGCATGCCTGTCATGATACACGAATGTTGTGCATCAAAAATATTTTGGAGAGAATCAATAGGTTCGATATGTGTGTTATCTCTTGTTTTGACGGAAATATTGAAAGAAGGACTTCCATATACATCTGTAGGTTGAGAAACTTTTAAGAAGGCAAAAAGTGATGATGTCCCATCAGGAGCGCACCGGGTGTCGGCACCAACAACTTTAGCCCCTTGTAATGCCGCCATAAGCCTGCAGGCCAGGTCTCCTTCGGCATTCCGGAATTTATATTCCATCGAATCAAGGATCTGTTGGCCAAGTAAGATATTGCCTTGGATGGAATAATAAATTCCATCGACCCTTCCGGTGATATGATTTTTATAATTGATGCAATTGGTACCTGTAAAACCGGCAGCGCTTACATTGGAACCTTTAAAACCAACCACACCATATTGGCGGACCGAAGAATTGCCACCAGCATCATGCTTGGCTAGCCAGTTGATAACCTGTGTTGGAGTATCACCGGCTCTCATTCGCATGCGAGCATTGTTTTGATTGGCTGGGGTGTAGTCGGCTTGTGTATTGATGGCGCCGGTATCAGGGAGTAGTTGGCCAAGAAAGGAAGGATCTGCAAATCCTGCAGCAAACAAATCTACACAAGAGGCTCCTGCACTGCCTACTTCCCTGGAGGTGGAGTCAGCGGCGACAATGGAGAAGGTGTCCTGCGCCTGAATGTTTGTATAAATCACAAAAGCTGCAAAAATCAAAACCGTTAGAGTTGCTTTCATTGTCGATGATATTTCTTTCAGCAGTAAAATACACAATGAAAGCTTGAGCAATCAATTAATGTTGGAAATTAAAAATGGAATCTGAATTAATTCCGAGTGTACAAATTGAAGAAAGGAATATCCACGACCACATTGAGGCCAAACCGTAAGTAAAAGTTCTGATCAATATTGATATCAGTTGCATTGATTTGTCTGAGCTGTGGACCAATCTGTCCACCGAGGCCGATGGATACAGGAACCTTGCCAAATCCCCAATACCCGTATAAGCCTGGAGCTATAATATTTTCGAGTTTGATTTCCGCGGCAACATTGCTCGATTCATCCGCTAATCGGAACGTGGCAATGGAACCCACATCAATGAGTGGAATAAAAAGGGTGAGGCTTTTACCTCCTTTGCGGTAATTATGGTCGGCACTGTCATCCTTCCTTGACCCATTGGCAAGCCTACCCCAACTAAAAGCTACACCAAGTGGAGCCGTAACACCAACTACTGGTGCCCATTGATCTTCTGTCAGTCCACCTAAATATTCCATTCCTACCATTGGACCGATAAATGCATTCAATGAAATGTTAGATACTGTTTCTCTCTTAATCGAAGCACTTCCTACTGGCAATACTGCGGCCTCGATAGCGGCTTTTACTTCATCAGAAGTTTCTGCTCCAACAATGCCGGCCATAAAGCTGCCGTACTTGATAAATTCATCTCTGTACGTATATTTTTCATTGAGGATCAATTCCATGATGTTTGAAGTATGCAAAACGAGCGATCCATAACTGTGCGCTTTGATATCATAACAGGCATCAACAGCAATATCGATCACCGTCGTAAAGGATCTAACATCATTTGCTACCTGGGGTAAGGAGGAATCAAAAAAGGTTACACCTTGCTTTAATAAATCCGAAATTGCTCCTGCATAATCAGCATAAGCTACTATGGGGGAATACTGTGAACCCTCTTCTGCTCTTACAATTTGCTTTGCTAATGAGGATACTTCGTCAGCAGCAGCTCCAAATGCTGAAATACTTTGTTTCATCGTATTAAAGTCCTGTTCAATGGTGTCGGCCTTTACCAAAAGGCTTCTTAAAGGGATAGCGTTATTTTCACTGTGCATAAATACTATAGGCTCTGTGTCTAATCCATCCAACGCATAGATGAGTCCAAGATAAATGCGAAAGGCATCCCGGTTGGAAAGCAATGCTTTCAGTTCTGTTTTATTCACCCAGATGGCATCTGGTTTTATACTGCGTATAGAACCTGAAATGAGGTTGGCAAAATGAATGCAATTGGAGAGGTTATCATTATGATCCGTAATAATCTTGTCCATGGCGATTTCATCCAAAATTTCAGCAGCATTGACACCTTTCATGATACTGTTGGATGCTAAAAGGGCAGCGACTATAGATCGGCCGGCTAATTCCTCATTCAAAAATGTAACAATAGCTTCAACTCTTTCCGCACAATTTGAAGTTGTAACATCAGTACAATGATCCTCAGTCATCTCCCTGAGTTGGATGAGGTTGTCGCTGAAATCATCCATGTCCAATTGAAATCCTGCGCGTAAGGCAGGAAGCATAGCTGCATATTGATAGGCATAAATTTGATCCAGGAAATCATAGGTATGTGGGAATACAACTTTTATTTCAGGATACTCCTTTAGAAAATCCTGGAGTTTTGTGAAGAAGGCTACATTTAATTCTTCCTTTGCCCTCGCCACTAGAAACTTTGCGAGGCCGTCGGCGAAATTGGTGACATCGAGATTACCAACGGATGAAATCGCTGATCTCACCAAAGATCCGCTTACAGCCGATGCACTTGCTCCTCCGCCCCGGTCCGGATCAAAAAAAGTTTTTAGAATAGGATTAAAATCTTCGGATGCGTCATCAAAAAATGCTTCCAACAACGTCATGTAATTTGTCATTTGTGTTGGATTTCTGAGATAACTATTTAAAATAGGACCATAAACTTTTACTGCATTCGAATCCAATGAAAGTTTTCCTTCATGGACAAATTTGGATATGGACATCGCATCATAATATGGGTTCTGACTTTGTATTCCGAAACTCAGAAAAAACAGGGCACATAAGATCTCATTTTTCATTGTGTTCTTTTTTAAATAGAAGCTAAGGCACTTGCTGGATTAATAATTCCAAATCCATAAGCTGTATCATGGCCGGAAACCCCGGCATCATCTGCATTTTTGGTCAGAAGGATATATACTTCACTTGGGGTTAGTTCCTTTTGCTTTTCTTTCCTTGCATAGGATTTAAGCACAGCGATGATACCAGTAATGAGAGGAGTCGCCTGGCTTGTTCCTGAAACCTCCTTATAAGCCTGCCCAATCCAGGTAGATTTGATATTATGCCCAGGACTAACCAAGTCGAGCTTCGTGCTTAGGCTTGAAAAATCCGCTCTAGTCTTGTCTTCCTTAATAGCACCGATAGAAATGCATTCATCAAAAGCAGCTGGGTAAAAGTCTGTTGCATTGGGGGAAAAATTATTTCCGGCAGAGCCTACAATGATTATCCCTTTTTGATGGGCACTGATGATGGATTGATGCAACAAGTTCAATTTTGAATTAAACCTGGTAAACTCTCCACTGATGGAGATGATATCCGCTCCAGAAACGATTGCTTCTTCTATTCCTTTAATCACATCTTCGATCTTCCACGTGCCTGCCTTTTCGGCGATTTTGATAATCAGCAATTTTGCATTGAGGGCTGATCCAATGACTTCTCTGCCTTGGGCTGCAACAATGCCTGCAATATGCGTCCCATGACCATCCGTATCTTCTGTATTTGTACTTCCATCCAATACATTAAAATGTTTCATCGTGGTATAGTCAAAATCAGGATGTCCTGATGAAATACCGGTATCTAAAATCGCAATGTTTATGCCATCACCCATGTTTTCAGCTTGATCCCAAAACGTCTGCATATGAAGCATTTTTAATCCCCATCCAAGTTTTGATAGATCCACGGCCGGAGCAAATGCCTCCGCACCGGCTGTCTCAGCAACTCTACTTTCAACTTCAAAATCTGCAGTAATATCTATCACCCCTCTTTCCGAATAATAGTACCCATCCCGATCCTTATACCATTTTCCAAATGAAGGATTCGGTATCAGTGTAGTATCCACCTCTTCTCCTTCAAAGCTGAAACCAAAGTGGACCTCACCTGCAATGTTCGCACGATCCGGAAGGCTAAGCGGAATCAGCCATCGCTTATTTAATTTCGGTACGTTAACCTGCAGATGCATTTGGGGTATTTGGTAGTTTAGTTGATCGTGACGCCATTTGCACGAATGGCCTGGGACAAATCCCAGTTGGCATTTGCAACTTGTTCTTTGAAACAATTCGTTCGATAAACCGTATTTCGTAACAATGGGTTACTGTGATTGGCCAGCCATTGATGCCTGGTATTTACGTAGTTGGTGATCCATTCTTTTTCATCTCCACCATTGACAGGTGTCGCTGTTGTAAATCGTCTTCTCAAAAAGCGGAGAATACTTCCGGAATGAATGTAACTATCATATATCACCAACATACTCAACGGATGTGTAAATCGATGTTGGCTATACCAACTGAATGCAGGCTGATAATACTTCGCTTCAAACAAATGATCCTGACATGATTTCATCAATGGATCATTCTTGCCTGCGCTTTTTAAAGCATTGCAAAAAATATCATCAGTTGCCAAGCTTGGTTTCTTCCCAATCTTAATTATGTATGGTTTTAATTCATCAGCAAAAAGACCTTGCTGATCCACATAGTCTTCAACCAATACTTTTAAGTGACCAAACTCGGTTGTTTGTGAACGACCATAGGTAACCTGGACGATTAAATCTCCTGTTGCAGGATCTGTGTAATCTTTTAGTCTCACCAGTGCACCATACTTGCCTTCAGCAGTCCCTGTTTCAAACGCATTAATGACTTGTTCAATTTTTCGTTTCCTAACTGGGCTGATGGTAGCACCAAGCTCAAGTTCATGATCACCGTTTTCCTCTTCTTCATCAGGGATATCTTCTAATACATTTAATCCGCCTCCCCAATAAAATTTCTGGTCCTGATCTTTGTACCATTTTCCAAGTGATGGATTAGGTAGTACCGAAATCTCCTCTCCTAAGAAAGTGAAGCCTTCATTAACAGTACCGATAATACCAGTGAGGTCCGGCAAGGCAGCAGGTATCCATTTGCGCTTATTAAGCTTTTTGACTTTGACGATGAGCCTTTGCATGGTTTATCCTACGGCCTCCTCACCGGTTTGATTCGTGAGTTGGACAATAACTGGTGCAGCTGTTCCGGAGTATCCTCCATTTCCGTTGCCCTCTCTTTTGCCTGTGCCACGGACCAACACAAATTTATTGAGCAGGTCAAACCAGAAAGGCGCCCCAAGGCTGATGGCAAAAGCAGTGATCAGGAAGCCAATGAATTTACTTCCCTTCGTTTGTTTAGCGACTTCCTTTTTTTCTTCATCCCATCCAAGAGCTAAAATATTGTTTGCCTCTTCGAGTGTGTCTTTAATAAAGCTATCAATGGATTTCAATTTATCCTTGTACTCCTGGATATTTACTGAATTGGTCGCGGTGTCATTTGAATCGGAAGCAGTAGATGTAGGTTGGTGAACTCGTGGATCATCTTTATATCTTTCTGTAGCTTGTACTGCAAGGTCAACAAGTTTTCCCCTGGTTTCTTTGTCTGTTGAAAGCTTTCCGGCGATCTGAATGGCATCAACATTGAATCCAAAGGCAATCGTGAAACCAAGCAGAAAGAGAACTACCTGGGTTTGTCTTTTATACCAACCCGATACACGGTCCATCGTATCATCAAACCAGGTTTCTATCCTCGGGACAAATCTTTGAATATCATACATACTCTCCTGTAGATGCATATTCAGGATATGCCAGGTGTCTTCGTCAATAACCGATTTCTCTAACGGTTGCTTTCCTGCAGCATAATGACGGCCATAATAATCCAGCACCTCCTTTATTTTGGCCATATCAATGCTGTACTTCAACTGTTCTTTTATAACCTCGATAGGTTCATTGGCTGATGATCTTTCGTATTTAAATTGGGCAATCTCATCAAGCCTCTCGTTAAACTCCTTTTTCAAAACATCGATCAGGACAGTTGAAAAATTATGATTGTTGATATAAGACGGTAACGGAAAAACGCTGCTGGAGCCATAGTTCTTTATTAAGGGATGTTGGTAAAAATGATCCCCAATTTTTATCTTGTCCTTTTTCTTTTCATAGCCAGTGATGATCTTAATGATCTCCACCAACAATTCCTTTACTCCTTTAAAAACGCTTCTCCAACGACGTTCCTGAACCGAATCTGCTAGCATACGCTCGGTAATGGCATTGCGAAGCATCCTCGCTCTCAAGCTGAAGGAAGTTGCGATGGCTTCATTGACGGAGGTGGCGAGCAGGCTGTAGAGGAGGAAAATAAAAACCAGGCCGATCGTGACGTCTAGAAAGGGGGAATTGAACATGACAATGCTTTTTACAACGTATAACAACTATGCTGGTTGCAGCACTTACCAATTTAACATTACTATCCAACGACACAGTTGAATTCCATCAAATGATTTAATAATGAAACTAGCAAATCATCTACATGTGATTTACCAACAATTATTCTAATAAAATTTCCCTTCTAAAAAAATTTAAATCTGTCTTCGGACTAGCCGACAGCTATCAAGACTAAAAGCGTTATGCTCGCTTTTTTCACAGGATTACACTTTTATAGTCACTCTTGTTTTCAATAGTGCTAATATAACTTTATAGCAGTCTATTTCCAAATGATTCTTGATTTTTTATTCCTTACTTCAGGTCTACCCTAACCTCAGCCATAATCAACCGGCCAATGGAGGGTGATCCGACAAACTCGATCTGACGAGAATTGAAAACATTGGTGATATTAAGATTTACGGATAAGGATGGGTTAAATGAATACCCTGCGCTGAAATCGAACGACAAAAAATCACCAAGCGGCCCCCAGTCAAAATTGTAGGGTACGAACGGATTTCCTTCCACCTTGCCTTTCTTTCCTTTACCTTCCTCCGTGCCGATCTGGAACCCGCTGTAGAAGTCATACTGTTGGACATACCTTGCCCCCAGCATGCAATGGAATTTGTCTTTTAGCATACTTGTAAAAAGCAATGAGGCTGAACCCCTGTGATGCGGAGCGTTCAGGCTTTTTTCATCTGCGGTAATTTTTCCGTTTTTATTGGCATCATTTTCCGGGATAGAATCTGTGATATCCGAATCAATCCACGAGTAGTTGATAGAGAATCCGATATGTTTGTGCAGCGTCCAGGTCATTCCAACATCAATCCCCCATGTATTGACATCGGCAAAATTGGAGTTTGCAAGGAATTTCGCATCACGAAGTGTATCATTTTTTATGGTTCCGGCAAAAAGAGTATCCTGCGTGACAGGAATACCATTCACTTCAAGTACGCGTCCTCCAAATGGATTGGCAGGAGTTATAAAATTGTTGCTTTTAGAATAGTATCCGCTAATGTCAATAAAGAATGGTTTGGAAATTTTCCCTTTATATCCCAACTCCCAGGTCAGCACTTCTTCTGGTTTAAGGGGCTCAGTGTATGTGATTGACGTATCCTGGAAAGGGAAAGGTGAACCATTCGGTATGTATTTAATTCCTACTCCGCTATTCCCATAATAAGGGGGAGCTTTGATACCTGCATATTGCTGCAGGATAGTGGGCATAGCATAAGCTTTGGCAAAGCCAGCCCGTGCAAATCCGTCGCCAAGCTTTTTCACGAGTGTAAATTTTGGGGCAAAGAAATCTCCTAAGGTTTCATGATGATCAAAACGCAGAGCCCCGACAAGTTTGAAATCGTGTGACATGGATTTTTCGATCTGCAAAACTGCACCTACCTGGCTGATACTGATGCGTTCGAAACTGTCTACGAGTGTTATACCATATCCGTTGGGACGCTGCAATTGATAGTCCATTGAAGCAATTAAATGTAATCCTGCTTTTTCGATATTAGTATTGTATTGTACTTCCGCGTTCAGACGTTGGCTTTCTTCTCTTATGCGTGCTTTTCTAATTGCGCTTTGCTTGTCCGTAGGATACGGCATTGACACTGAGTCTTGCAGAAGACTTTCTAGCGCAAGTGTATATTGACTGATCCTATACGAGTTTTCACCGAAGCTTCCCCATGTATTATAGACATTGACATAAAAGGATGGACCTACATACCGTAGTTGTAGAAATCCATGGGTCCGTCCATTGAACTGATTGCGTCCTGTGGATGTCACCTGGAGATAATCGTTGCTACTGCCTCCGCCGGAGAGAATTACATCTTCTTTTTCAGAAAGACGGTAATAGACATGCCCTTCTCCCCGCATATGGCTGAAGTCGAAGTCCACATCATATTCAGGTGTTGGAATGGTATCATCCCAAGTGGCGTAGACGCTATCGTAAAACATAAATTCCGTTCCGCTCGCAAACTCACCCAATATTTTGTATGCCCAACGATCATTGATTTGCTGTGCATGCCGTATTCTGCTGCTGAATTGACTTTGATTGCCGACACTCATAGCTATCGTAGTCCCTGGATAGATGCGTGGATCTTTTGTAATGACGTTCACGACAGCATTAAGGGCATTAGGACCATACAACGCGGTTTGTGGGCCTACCACAACCTCGTATCGAAGGATATCGTCCTTGACCATTGTCCCATTGTTATAGACCGGTAGGCCGCCACTCAATGCCGACGTGTTGTTCCGCCCGTCAACCATTTCCAGGACTCTGTTATTGAAGGCGCTGTTATATCCTCTTGCATTGAGCGTGATGCCATCTACGCCGAACCGGGTAAATTCAATACCCCGAAATCCTGCAACCAGTTCAAGAGGATTGGATCCAGCAAAACGGCTCAACTCTTGAGTAGTCAACACTTGCACGGTAGCTGGTGCTTCGGTGATCTTTTCAGGACGCCTGGAGGCAATGATGACAATCTCATCGAGTGCAAGTGTATCGGTCAATGTGTGATCGACCTGAGCAAAGAAGTCTGATGAACCTAATAGGATCAGTAGAAAAAGAAGGAGTGGCTTTTTCATTAGAAGATACTTTTTAGATGGTTACGATATCCTGTAGTTTATAAATATTGTAAATGAATAAATCAGGGTTTCATACTTTGAATAAATTTATCCCGAAACAGTTTCCCGATTGGTAATTCCGTTGAACCAATTTCAACTATTTCATGATTGAAAGACTTGATCCTTTGGATATTCAATATAAACGATCTATGAATCCTGATAAACTCAGCAGGACTCAGCATAGCCTCAATAGAAGCTATGGTTTGACGTGTGACAAGACGTTTTTCCGTTGTATATACCTTTACATAGTCCCGATCACTCTCAAAATATAAAATATCCGACAGTATGATTTTAACCAGTTTTCGGTCAATTCGGAGATAGATAAAATTAGGCGTCGATTTATTTTCTTCAGTTTTCTCAACCAATTCTTCTTCGCTACTTCTTCCCGGAAAGGTTTTAGCCACAGCACGTAGGAATCGCTCGAAACGAATAGGTTTAAGCAAATAGTCCACGGCATCCAATTCGAATCCGTCCGATGCATATTCCTTATATGCGGTTGTAAATATAATTTTTGGCGGTTTCCGAAGTGACTGTACGAATTCGGTGCCGAGCAGTTCGGGCATTCGAATATCCAGGAAAATCAGATCGACCGTCTGCCGCTGAAGAAATGAAAATGCGTCGATGGCATTACTGCACTCACCCGTGAGATACAAGTACGGCAGTTTGGCTACATATCGTCGCAACACATCCCTCGCCAGAGGTTCGTCATCGACAATCAGGCATTGCAATATTCTATTCTCAATTTGTGGCATAATTTATTTTCTCCTCTCCGGAAGGGATAGATGACTGTATCTCGGACTGACCCGGTAGTGGGTCCATCCTGTCAAGTTCGATTTGGAGGTTCACAATAAAAACTTCATCATCTTCCTTGATTTCCAACTTGTGTTTATCCTTGTATAGTAAGTCCAGTCTGCTTGATACATTTTCAATTCCTTTTCCCTTTCTGTCAAGCTCTTTACCATCCATTCTTTTCTTGCCATTCGTAAGTAGCATTTTCAAGGTGAGGTGATCCAGTTCGATACTTAAATTGATCCAGGGATGCTCAATGATCTTACTGGTGCCGTGCTTAAAGCAATTTTCAATAAATGGTAATAACAACAACGGTGCGATATATACATCATCGGTTCTTCCCGGCAAAGAAACATGAATATCGAGCTTTTCGTCGTAGCGTATCATCTCCAGATGTAAATAGTCTTTGATCATTTGCAATTCATTCTCAAGTGGAACTTTCTCTTTTGCACCTTCATCCAGCACATACCGGAGCATAGATGAAAGTTCCATGAGCATTTTTGCGCTCTGGGGTGATTCTTCCTGCGCCTGGGAGTAAATATTATTCAGTGTGTTAAATAAAAAGTGCGGATGGATCTGGGCCATCAGTATCCGGATTTGCGCATCTGTATTCTCCTTTTGAAGTTGCTGATTGCGCAGATTTTTAAGATAATAATGCTTGTACATCTTAAAGCTGCAAGCAAGCGCTGAAGCCGTGAGGGCTCCTTGCAGGCCTCCCAGGTACGCTACATTTATTGACTTCTTTACATCCATATCCAAATTGTACAAATCAGGTGAGAGTCCCCACTGCTGTGTGTAACCCTCTACATAAAGAACAAAAGGGATGTGAATAGCCACTGAAAGCAGTAAAAAGATAATCGATAAGATGAACGCGCCAACATATCTGTCCCGAAATAAATACCTCGGCAGAACGAAATATATTAATGGATACACCAAAAATACTTGTGGTACCAGCCACGAATAAGCTTCGCCCATGGTATCAAAAAAGGGGCGAAGTCGACCAGTCACCAGCCACCCGGCCGGACTTAAGACCCGGGTAATACCGAAGTAAAATCCCCAGAAAGCCCAGAAAGCCAGGTGACGGAGGAGCCAAACACTTAGCTTCTCTGAAAATAGAAATTCTCTGAAACTCATGATTCTAATTTTATCAATGAAAAATACATTGTAAAAGCCAGAATCTTTAGTATGCGTAAGACAAACGCTGCAAACACCACCCGCTCCGCGACAGAAATCACAATTAGCAAGACAAACCTACCTCGAGTATGCTGGACCCGAATATTCCGCCGAGTATAGGGTTAGCGGTTCCGTTTGACTCATTTACATGCAAGCCACCTTTTTGAGATTATACCTTTATCGGAAACGGTTTCGATATATGAATCTATTGATCCGTAATTTAAAGATTTGCATATATCATTTTATACAAAATCATTTCTAACAACTTTGAAAATTTAAAATATTATGAAAAATTCTCCGGGTGGCAACCCTCGTATGCAAAACAGATCGAAATTCTATCATCGATTCAAACTTCCTCTCTCCCTTCTTGCTCTTTTCTTTCTTTTTGTCACTGCGTGTATGAAAGATGAGGTCTTTAATGACCAGGAAAATGCCCTTCCTGATCAGAATGTTGTAAGTACTGAGGAGTTGTCCTCCAGGTCATGGCACTCACCGGCAATGGTGAATACCTGGAGCCAAGCCCTTGAAGACATGTTCACTTTTCCGACGAATGCACTCAGTAAAGGGCAACCGGTTACAGCCAGGATATTCGCCATATATCACCTGGCCATTCATGATGCTCTCAATTGCATCACACCCAAATACGCAAGGTATGTGGGTGTAGAACGTGATAAAGATGCAGATCCTGATGCTGCAGTCGCGCAGGCGGCTTATGATGTGATTGCGGTTGTGAAGTACCCGGATCAGAGTATGGCCGCTATGAACGCATTGTTGCAGACTTCTCTTGATGGTATTCCTGAAGGTGATGCAAAGGACCGTGGCATTGCACTTGGGCATGCAGTAGCAGCAGCTATTCTCGCTCAACGTGCTGTTGATTTTCCTTATATCCAGCTGAACTACAATAATGTGCCGGCAGAAGGCGATGATCCAGGTGAATTCAGATATATACCACCAGCTAATTATGGATTAAGTGGTTATCACCTGATGACTCCGTTTTTTCTGGCGAGCCAGGATCAATTTCGCTCAGGTCTGCCATATGCCGTGAATACACCTGAATACACAACCGATTTCAATGAAGTTAAAACACTGGGTCGTGCTACCGGATCTTTGAGAACTGCTGAACAAACAGAGATAGCTGTATTCTGGGCTGAAATTACAAACCGTAAGTGGAACGACATTGCACAGAAGGTGATCGCTAGTCGCCCGCCACAAAGCATGGATGCATGGAAGACTGCACGACTCCTGGCCTTAATGCATGGTGCGATTGCGGATGCTAATATTTCTTCGTTTGACAGCAAATTTCATTACTACCAATGGGCTCCGATTTCGGCTGTTCGGTTAGCCGATACGGATGGCAATGATGATACAGCCGGAGATCCGGTTTGGACAGCTTTAATTCCAGCTTTACCCATTGGCGGATACCCCGGAGTTCATTCTGAAGCTGGTGCTGCTGCCGGTGAAGTGCTGATCCGTTTCTTCAATAAGAATGAATACGACCTGGACCTAGACTGCCCATTTCTGCCAGGTGTCATCCGGCATTTTGATACCATCAGTGATGCTGTTGATGAATTCACATTATCGAAGATCTATACAGGGCATAATACGCGCCAGGCAACCGATGCAGGTGAAGCTGAAGGTTATCCGCTGGGTGATTATATTTTCGAAAATGGATTGCAGGAAGAATAAAATAATTCCAGGTTAGGCCTTTTTTATCAAAAGGCCTAACCTGTTTTACACTTATCGCTCATCCATTTCCGCCATCCACTCAAACTGACTTTTCAAAGCCACCAAATATTTAAATCTTGAAATGCCAGTTAACATTGAATTTATTCTTTACCCATACCACCAATTCCTCTTTATTTATCAAATAGAAAATTTTAAACTCAAAAGACATGAAAAAAGAAATTTTACCAACCTTGATGCTTACCATGATGTTGATCATTTTTTGGGGAACAATTCAAGCCCAACCCCTGAGCGTAACCATTACTTCTACCAACATAACCTGTTTCGGAGATAACACAGGAAGTGCTACTGCCAACCCCACAGGCGGTGCCCCGCCGTATACTTACTTCTGGTCCATCGGGCAAAGCACCGCAACCATCAATAACCTTTGGGCCGGCACTTATGCTGTGACCGTGACAGATCAAAATTTTTCAACTGCAAATGCTATTGTTACTATTACTGAAGCTGAACCCATTGAACTTTCATCAGAAGTCATGAATGTAAGTTGCTATGGAGCTAACGATGGTTCCATAGGTGTTACCGCGTCTAATGGAGAACCACCGTATAGTTTTTCATGGTCAAATGGTTCAACCGAAAGCTACCTCGATAATCTACCAGCCGGACCGTATGATGTTACTGTAACGGATGATGATGGCTGTAAGAATTTCGCTGACCACAATATCACCCAGCCATCGGAACTTTTGATTGATCTGGTGGATCTCAATCATGAAATCTGTTCAGGCACAGAAAACGGTTCTATTACGATTAGCCTTATTGGGGGTGACTCTCCGTATACAGTCCTTTGGTCGAACGGTTCCCCGGGTTTGACTCTTAACAACCTGGCACCGGATTCTTATTCAGTAACCGTAACGGATGATAACGATTGTTCCAAAACAGCAACCTTTATCATTAATCCTGGAAATACGGTTGAAATTGAATTATTGCAAATCCAGGACGTGCTCTGCTATGGAAACTCCACCGGAGCAATTTCAATCCTGGCTTCCGAAGGGAATACTCCTTATACCTATAGCTGGTCCAATGGATATACCAGTCCTTCCATAAATAATATCCCTGCAGATGTGTATGTCGTTACGGTCAATGACGAAGACAATTGTACGGCGACAGCGAATTATGAAGTGAATCAGCCCACGGATATTGTGATAGACCTGGAAGAACTCCAAAATGAAACGTGTGATGGAGAAAATGATGGATCTATTACGATTCAACTTTCAGGTGGTATAGCCCCCTATTTAGTGCAATGGTCAAACGGGATGGAAGAACTGTCTATAGATAACCTTGCACCGGGAGTTTATACTGTTACCACAACTGATGATACAGGTTGTCAGAAAACAGAAGCCTATGAAATATATTCCGGAAATAGTATCCAAGCCAATTTGCAGGAAGCACAGAATATTTCCTGCCACGGTGGTTCGAATGGTTCATTGTCCCTAAGTGCCAGTGGAGGAAACGCACCCTATTCTTATCTCTGGTCGAATGGCATGACAGGACCTTCTATCAACGGGCTAATGGCGGGCACTTATACAGCGACCATCACAGATGCATATGGATGTGCGGGAAGTGAGGGCTTCACTCTTAATGAGCCAATGCCTATTTCTATTTCAATAGCACAGACTTCCCAAAATCCTTGTTTTGGTGATACTATCGCTGATCTGAGTGCAACTGTAACCGGAGGAATACCGGCTTATGCAGCCATATGGTCTGATGGCAATACCGGGTTGCAAAATTCCAACCTGCATGCTGGTACATACACGATCTCCATTACAGATGCCAATGCATGCTTAGCCATTCAATCCGTCACCATAATAGACCCGGTGCTATTAACCACTACATTAACCACCACCAACGAAACCGCATTTGACGCAAATGATGGCACTGCTACGACGGTACCAGCGGGAGGAACTCCTGGGTATAGTTTTCTGTGGAGCAATGGCGCCAATACTTCCACCATATCAGGATTGTCCCCGGGATCATATACCGTGACGATTACGGACATCAATGGATGCACTGTGGATGGAACAGAACAGGTACTTGCTTTTGGATGTACGCTGGATGTCATGTCGGGTGCTGACTTCTCCATATGTGAAGATGACACGGTCATGATTACGCCGCTGGTTACTGGTGCATCAGGGAATGTTAGTTATTTATGGGCAGATAGTTCGACTGCAGCATTTCTTCAAGTCATGCAAGGAGGAGAATATTGTGTGACCGTGACCGATGGAGCAAACTGCCAGAATGCGGATTGTATTGTTATCGTTGAGTCCATCATTCCTCCATTAACTTGTCCTGCAACTGATGAATCAGCACCGGGAGCAAATGACGGGGCTGTTCAATGCGATAGTCTGCCAGGAATCACATCCTACCTGTGGAGTAATGATTCAACCACTTCTTCTATTGTAGGATTGTCTCCCGGCCAATATTGTGTCACTGTTACGCATCAAAGTGGATGCATAGCCACACAATGCTTTTATGTACAGCCAGGGAATTGTCAGATGACTGTGGACACAGTTATTAATAATGTGTTATGCGCCGGTGATTCGACAGGTGCAATCATACTGACAACAGACAATGGAACTGCTCCCATAACCTATATCTGGTCGAACGGAGAAACTACGAATGAAATTGAAAATCTATCGGCCGGATACTATGCGGTGACTGTATCTGATGCAAGTGGCTGTGTGGAAATAAACTCCTTCACGATCTCGCAGCCGGATTCGTTGACAGTTGATATTGACAGTATAGCTGCAGCTGGTACTTCGTGTACTGGCCTGGTAATGATATCGGCGTCAGGAGGCGTACCTCCTTATACCTATCAATGGACGGATCCTTCGGAGGTCCCTTATAACACAGAGGACTTACATGACTTGCATACTCCCGGATTTTATACATTGATCATTTTGGATAAAAACAACTGTACTTTCTTCGATACCGTTTATGTGGATATTTGCGTTGCTGTTAACCCATCTCCTTCGTCTGAATCTATTAAGGTATATCCGGTGCCGGCAAAAGACATATTGTTTATTGATACAGAAAGACTTGTTTCAGAAGTATGGATATCTGGTGTGGATGGACGTGTATTTAAACGCATCATCCAACCTCAATCAAACCGACTTGATATTACTGATCTCGTGCATGGTTGGTATGTCCTGCGGATCAGGATGGGGAATGAATGGCATGTGGCGAGGATTGTAAAATGATGATTAATTCCTGACAAAATGATGGATATAGAAACGCAATAAATCGATTCAATGATGGATGTAGAGACGCGATGGAGGTCGAGACACAATTAATCGATTCCATGAAGGATGTAGAGACGCGATGGATGTCGAGACACAATTAATCGATTCCATGAAGGATGTAGAGACGCGATTAATCGCGTCTCTACATCCTTCATGGAATCACGTCTCTACATCCACAGGGTCTCTGAATCTATCGGAGACGCGATGATTCGACCTGCAATACACAACCTCATGCTACAGCTCACCAACCGTTAATCGCGACTCTACGTCCATCGCGTAATTGGGACTTGTTGAACCCTCCTAATTTATTACTTTTAAGTTCATTGTCTTGTAGTCATGAAGTATCTCCTCTTTTTTTTCGTTTTGGCTGGCCCGCTCCAGGCTCAGTTGCTTCATGATTACGAACTGAATGTAGATTATTTGGATGTATTTGGTGGAAATCCTATGGTCCCCAACGGGGGCTTTTTGAATGGTACAGAGTATGTCTTTGGTCCTGACCAGGGACCCAATGTCAGTGGAGTGATTGATCCGGGAACCTATTGCATCCAGCTCAAATTTACCCCCCTGGCAACATCCGGATGGCGGAAAATTCTTGATTTTAAAAACCGAACATCCGATAATGGCTTATATATTTATAACAATAGACTTCAATTCTATCCTTATCCTGCCGGACCTGATATTGCATTCTCCCCAGGTGTCCCTGTAACGGTGCTATTTATAAGAGATGGTGCAACCGGCGAAATGAGTGGATATGTAAATGGTGTATGGCAATGGACTATCACAGACTCACCTAACGATGCGACTTTCACTGGTCCGGGCAATATTATTTACATTCTTATCGACGATTTAGCTGTCCCCGGAGAATCAATGTCTGGTTCATTGGATTTCTTTAAAATTTCCGGGCTCAATGTTGGAACCCTTGACCTGGATCTCGGTGATGACGTCACAACTTGTGACCCATATGAAATTGACCCCGGATGGACAGGAGTTGAATTTCATTGGAGCGATGGATCAACCGGATCTACTTTGGTGGTCACCGAATCCGGCACATATGCATTAACAATCACAGAAGGATGTTCGGGTATTGGAATAGATTCAGTAGAAGTAATTTTTGATGGCGTTGATGAAGCAGTTGATATTGGACCACCCGAGGTTACTATTTGTGAAGGGGATAGTTATGTTATTTCCCTGGATCCAAATATCGGCGATTATGTATGGCATGATGGATCCACTGATCCTGGGTATAGTATCACTACATCCGGACTCTACCAGGTTTCATTTGATGATGGTTGCGATGTGACAACAGATGAAATCAATGTGTTGGTGATGGATAGTCCTGATCCCTTTACACTCGGAAATGATACCATTTTGTGTTCCGGAGATGAAATCACCTTTTCCTTTGATCCCTCACTTGGAGATTTCGAATGGCAAGATGGTTCTCAATCATCGGATTATGTTATTGACCAGGAAGGTATATATGAACTTACTATCAGCAATGCGTGCGGTGAATATGTTGATGACATAGAGGTGATAGCAATTCCATTGCCGGAAATTGATTTAGGTTCTGATCAACTTCAACTTTGTGAAGGGCAAGAGATCGAATTTAATTTTAATCCAAATTGGGGAGAATATGTGTGGCAGGATGGTACCAATTCGGAATCGTATACCATTACCGAACCGGGAAATTATTCTGTTACGATGACAAATGAGTGTGGTTCTTCAAGTGACCAAGTTGAAGTTGCCTTGCAAAGTATGCCTGTATTTGAATTGGGAGATGATATTATCATTTGCCCTGCACAGCTTCCTATTACACTCGATGTTGGAAATGCAACGAATGCTACTTTCTTTCAATGGCAGGATGGCTCGACGGATTCACAATATCAGGTCAATACCGGGGGTTCATTTTCTGTTACGGTTTCCAATGATTGTTTCTCTGCCGTAGATCAGATTGATGTTGTACTTCAGGATGATATGCCTGTTGTCGTCTTACCAGCAGATCAAATGCTTTGTCCCGGTCAAACGTTCCTATTAGACGCCAGTAGTATTCCCGGAAATTATCTATGGCAGGACAGTTCTACTTCGTCAGTGTTCAATGTCACACAGGAAGGGACTTATTCCCTGTCAGTTACCGATCAATGTGGAATGGGTTCGGATAGTATCATCATCAATTATTTTGACTCTCTTTCATCACCGGATCTTGGTGCTGATGTCAATTTATGTCCGGGTGAACAATATGTATTCTATGCAGGTGTCACAGGAGTAGGGTATGCCTGGCAGGATGGAAGTACAGCAGATTCTCTTATTGTCTCTGGTGCCGGAACTTATTCGCTTACGATTACTGATGCATGCACTTCTGCTTTTGATTCTGCAACGGTAACCATAAGTAATAATCCACCACAAGTGGATCTCGCAGCTTCGTTGAGCCTTTGTCAATCTGATACTGTAATTATTGATCCCGGAATTTCCGGTGTACAATTCACTTGGAATGATGGATCATCTGCATCAACACTTGCGGTTACCAATCCGGGTACATACAGTCTTACAGTGAGTAATTCGTGCGGAACGGATACAGATACAATTCAAATCATGGATGCAGGTTCTAATCCAACAGTAGATCTGGGCCAGGATATTGGTTTGTGCATTGGGGATGTCAGTATTATTCAGCCGATTTCTTCTGGTGTTAATTCGTGGTTATGGCAAGATGGCTCTACGTCATCCACATTCACAGCTTCCGGGCCAGGAACGATTTCGGTTCAGACAATGAATAATTGCGGTATTAGTCATGATACATTAATTGTCACGTCTTTGCCTGCAGTGCCTCTTTTGCAACTTGGATCCGATACAGCATTATGCCCGGGAGAAACTTTAAGCCTTAACATTTTATCACCCGGCGTAAATGTCCTTTGGTCCGACGGATCAACATCATCGAATTTTAATGTTACGGGCCCCGGGTTGGTTTATGCATCAATTACCAATGCTTGCGGAACGTCTACTGATACTATTAGTATCACTTCTCTTCCTGCGGTACCTATGCTGAACCTGGGGGTTGATCAATTTCTCTGTCCTGGTGATGTCATCACCCTTTCACCTGGAATTTTAGGTGTGAATTATGTTTGGCAAGATGGAAGTAATTCGCATTCATTTAATGCCATACAGGGTGGAACTATCATTCTTACTATTTCCAATGATTGTGGTTCAGTAAGTGATACTATGGTCATCACAGAGAATACAAATGGACCCCTGGTAGATTTGGGTCCTGACATTCATGAATGTGAAGGAACAGTGGTGACATTAAATCCGGGTCTTTCCGGTGTAAGTTATTTGTGGCAAGATGGAAGCAGCTCTCCTATTTACTTAACCAGCGTCTCCGGAACTTTCATTCTCCAGGTAAGCAATTCATGTGGTGTGGATATAGATACCATTAACGTAGAGATCAGTGGGGTTGCGCCTCAAACGGATTTAGGAAAAGATACACTGTTGTGTGAAGGAGAAACACTGCTATTGAATGCAAATCCTGATGCTGAGACATCAGTCGTATGGCAAGATGGTTCTACATTCCCATCATTTACGGTTACAGGAGCAGGTACCTATACACTTGCTGCCTTTAATCAATGCGGAAGTGCAAGTGACACAATCAACATCTCCATTGAGGTTGCTCCTCCTGCATTTAATCTTGGATCAGATACAACGCTTTGTCCTGGTGAGTCTATCCAGCTAATTGCTCCACAATCCAATCTCAATATTACATGGCAAGATGGAAGCCATGGATTAAGTTTGATTGCAGATCATGCACTACTATATTCTTTACAGCTTTCTAATGATTGCGGAACAAGTTCAGATGATTTGCTTGTCAGCTTTGACAGCAATGTACCAATTGTAAACTCTGAACCAATTCCGTGGTGTGAAGGTGATATTACTACACTTGATGTAACCCAATCTTTTAATGCATCCTATATATGGAATGATGGTTCGGTTTTACCCTTCATTCATGTAGATGCACCAGGCTTTTATGGAGTGCTTGTCAGTTCTGCATGTCACTCCGTGCAAAAGGATATCGAGGTCTTCCTGGACGATGATTGTATGGATGGTATATACATTCCAAACGTTTTTTCTCCCAATGGGGATGGAATCAATGATACGTGGAGAATATATTCCGGTGATCAAAAGGCAGAAATAGTTTCCCTGAGCATATTGGATCGCTGGGGAGGTATTATGTACTACTGCTCGGATAAACTCCTGAATGATTCCAGTGTGGAATGGGATGGGAGGATGAAGGGAAAAGAAATGGAGAGTGGAGTGTTTGTATTTGTGGCGTTCGTCAAGATGAACGATGGGGCCAGCAGGCAGATTAAAGGGGATATTACATTGATCAGGTGATTTATCATTCCTCATCAGAGGATGTAGAAATTCAGTTATTGGATTCCATGAAGGACGTAGAGACGCGATGGATGTCGAGACACAATTAATCGATTCCATGAAGGATGTAGATAGGCGCAATGGAGGTCTAGACGCAATTAATCGATTCCATTAAGGATGTAGAGACGCGATGGTTCGACCTGCTTTCGCCCAACCTCATGCTACAGCTCACCAACCGTTAATCGCGTCTCTACATCCTTAATGGAATCGCGTCTCTACAACCATTGCACCTATCTACAACAGTTTCAACCTCTACATATTATTTGCCAATCGCTCACCCATTTCCGCCATCGGCTCAATCTGGGTATTCAAATCCCCTTTACAAGAATACCTTGAATCAAAATTTTAATTGACTTGACTATTTAATATTTCCATTCGTTGCCAAAGTCTTTATTTCTCCTAACCTAATATTAATCTCCTCATTAAACTTCAACTATTATGAAATCGTCACAACACAACATTCTACCTAAAGGCATGCCATTTTACGGAAGAAGATTAAGTTTGCTTTCCGGAATCTTCATCACCGTGCTATTGGGATTTTATACCCCAATAACTATTGCTCAGGGAGTAGACTGGTATTGGGCCACAGCATCTTACGGAGGGATTTATAATGGTTCTGAATCTATTGCTCTTGATCCTTCGGGAAATTCCTATGTAACCGGGTATTATTCGCATGCTGAGAGTATTGACCCCTTTTATCTTGACTATACCTACGATGTATCTTTATTAGGATTTGGCGCGTTTGTAGCTAAATACAATGGTGCAGGAGTATGTATCTGGGCCAGGCAATTGGGAGATACAAGTACGCTCGGCACTTCAATTGCTATTGATGACGGGGGAAATATCTACAGTACGGGAATCTTCCAGGGGACAAGGGATTTCGACCCAGGTTCTGGCACTTTCAATTTAACATCAGCCGGAGGTACTGACATTTATATTTCCAAATTAAACTCTTCCGGTGATTTTGTCTGGGCTAAAAGCATAGGAGGCCCTCTTGCGGATGGAAATTTCCGTTCCTGCCTGTCCGTCAATCCTGACAATGGAGAAGTCTATCTAACAGGCTACTTCAAAGGCACGGCAGACTTCGATCCAGGGTCAGGGACTTTCAATTTAACATCAGTCGGAGGAGATGATATTTTTATTTCTTCTTTAGATGCCTCAGGCAACTTTTTATGGGCTGACAGAATAGGAGGATCAGGATCCGATATTGCAAAATCCATCTCCCGTGACGATGAAGGCCATGTGGTTACCACAGGAAAATTTACCGGAACTGTTGATTTTAATCCAGGAGGTGGAACCTTCAATTTGAGTGGAGGTGGAACTTTTATATCCAAGTTGGATGGGGATGGAGGTTTTGTATTTGCTAAAAAAATTGGAAACGATACAGGCAATGCAATTACCGTAGATGCTTCAAATAATATTTACACTACAGGACCATTCACAGGAACTGCCGATTTTGATCCTGGTGTTGGGGAATTTAATTTAACAGCAGATGGGACTGATTTCTTTATATCGAAACTAGACGAATCCGGAAATTTTATTTGGGCTGTTGGACTAAGCGGATCTGGACATGCCGAGGCCAATAGCATTGCTGTTGATGGCTCAGGAAATGTTTTTACCACCGGCCTTTTCGTCTCTGCCGCCGAGGTTGATCCTGGCCCAAACGAATATTGGATTGGAGGCGATGGTATTGAAGTCTTCATTTTAAAACTGGATGCATCAGGAAATTTCGATTTCGCTGAAAGCGCAGGAGGGGAGGATGATATGAATGGTGATATTGGAAATACGATAGCTATTGATAATGTAGGAACAGCTGTCATTACAGGTACATATGATTGGGGGTATTTTTATATTGGTCCTTTTACACTTGACTTCAATGGGTTTGGATATGGAAATACATATATGTTTACTGCTAAATTCGGTACTGAAGGAACAGCACCTCTTGGGGTATCTATAACAAGTTCTACAAACGTACTGTGTCATGGCCAATCAACCGGAAGCGCTACAGCTGCGATTTCTGGAGGATTTCCTCCTTATACATACGACTGGTCCAATGGACAATCGAGTGCTGAAATTACTGACCTGGCGGCTGGACCATACTATGTAACCGTCACAGATAACAATGGAAGCACTGCCATAGCAGGGGTTGTAATCACACAACCACCTCTTTTAGAATTCGAGCCTCCAATGATTGAAGATGTAAGTTGTAACAACGAAGGCAACGGCTGGATACTGGCCGATGTCACGGGTGGTGTTTCACCATATTCGTATGTCTGGTCAAATGGTGAAACAGGGCCTTATGTTATCGACCTGGTGGCAGGCAATTATACCGTTACAGTAACAGATGATAATAACTGTACTCAGTCCGAAAGTTACCAGGTACAACAACCTGAAGAGCTTGAAATCAACCAGGTCAATCTCAATAATGAAACTTGCGTAGCATCAAATGATGGAGAGATTACGATATCTATTGTTGGAGGAACAAATCCTGCTACTGCAGTTTGGTCAAATGGCAATACTGGGACGACCGTTTCGAATTTAGCTGCAGGTGCATATAGTGTTACGATCACTGATAACAATGATTGCACACAAACGGCGGACTACACGATCCTTGCGGGAATTCCTGTTGAAACAAACCTTGTGCTGATCCATCATGTGTCTTGTGCAGGTGGGACTGATGGTAGCGTTTCCGTTACAGGCTCCTCCGGGATTCCTCCCTATGTGTATCTCTGGTCAAATGGTAAAACAGGATCATCGATTGATGAATTACCATCCGGATCTTATAGTGTCACCACAACAGATGACTATGGTTGTAGTGGAACAGGAACCTACCAGGTCAATGAACCTACTGCAATCAATACACAGATCATTGAGTCATCACAGATTCAATGTGCAGGAGACAGTACAGCAGGTTTGTCTGCCATGGCATCCGGAGGAACAGCTCCACTAGCAGCTCTTTGGTCTAATGGAATTATGGGATTTGAAAATATAAATCTTGTTGCAGGTATTTATTCAGTTACCATCACGGATGCCAATGCATGTATATCCATGATGTCGGATACCATAACCGAACCTTTGTCCATAAGTGTGAATGCTATGGGCACCAATGAAACCGGGTCAGGTGCAAATGACGGAACGGCAATGTCCACTCCAACAGGTGGAGTGCCTGCGTTCAGTTTCCTTTGGACTAATGGGGATACGTTGTCAGCCATTTCAGGATTATCCCCGGGAACTTATATAGTTACTACTACAGATGCTAACGGTTGCACAGCAGAAGGAACAGCAATTGTGAATGCATACGGTTGCGCCCTCGATATCATGGCAGGTGCTGACTTCAATATTTGTGAAGATGATACCATTGCTATACAACCATTAGTGATGGGAGGTTCAGGCACACTTTCTTATTTATGGTCGGATGGTTCTACCGGTGAATCACTCTCTGTCAATCAGGGAGGAGAGTATTGTGTCACAGTTACAGATGAAGCTAACTGCCAGGACCTGGATTGCATAGCCATAAATGAAATCGTCATTCCTCCATTAACCTGTCCTGCAACTGATGAATCAGCACCGGGAGCAAATGACGGCTCTATTCAATGCGATAGTCTTCCTGGGATTATATCCTACCTGTGGAGTAATGATTCAACTACTTCCTCTATTGAAGGCTTATTTCCCGGACAGTATTGTGTTACCATCACTGAACAAAGTGGATGCATGTCTACACAATGCTTTTATGTGCAGCCGGGTAATTGCCAGATGGTCGTCAATGTGTTTATCACAGATATTCTATGTGCTGGGGATACAACAGGCGCTATCTCTTTGATCGTAGATAGTGTAGCAACTCCAATAACCTATGCATGGTCGAATGGAGACACAACCGCTACCATTGGAAATTTAACGCCAGGCAATTATTCTGTTACCGTATCAGATGCAAATGGTTGTGTAGACCTTAATACATTCATTATTTCAGAGCCACTTCCTTTAGCAGTTGTCATTGATAGTATAGCTCCAGCTGATGATTCGGGTTCTGGCTTGATATGGGTTACGGTCACTGGAGGAACACCTGGTTATAGGTATGAATGGACAAGTCCTTCGGAAAAACCACTTAATTCAGAAGATTTAAACAATCTATCCGTGCCCGGATATTATTTTTTTGCAGTCATAGATGACAACGGCTGTGTGTTCACTCTTGATTCTATATTCGTCGATGGGGGTGTTGCAGTTGATGAATCTCCTGCATACAAATCGCTCAAGGTTTATCCTGTTCCTGCGAAGGAGGTGTTGATCATTGATACAGAAAAACTTATTTCAGAAGTATTGATTCTTGGTATTGATGGTCGTGTGTATAAACATATCATCCTTCCTGAATCTAATCGTCTTGATATTGCTGAGCTCGCACCGGGGTGGTATGTGCTGAGGATTTTCGATGGTCATAGTTGGTATTATGCAAGAATGGTAAAATAATCTATCGTATCATGAAAAAACTAGTCTCCATTTTTATTCCCTTATTTTTCATTTGCATAGTTAATGCACAAAATGTAGGGATTGGTACTTCCACACCCAATGCAAAACTTGATGTAAATGGTACATTGAAAGTTACTGATGGTACGCAAGGTGCAGGGAAGGTACTCACCAGTGACGCTGCAGGTCTGGCAAGTTGGCAACCACCACCCCCACCTCCAGGAACATATGATCCGAGTGTGAGTATTTGTTGTCAACGATGGATGACCAAGAATCTCGATGTGGTCACTTATAGAAATGGTGATACTATACCCCAAGTAACAGATGATGAAGAATGGTTTGCTTTGACAACTGGGGCGTATTGTTATTATAATAATGATAGTGCGACTTATGCGGCTACTTATGGTAAGTTGTATAATTGGTATGCAGTCAACGATCCAAGAGGCCTGGCTCCTGAAGGATGGTATATCCCCACTGATTTTGAATGGACCACTTTGAGTTCTTGTCTTGGTGGGGATGCTGTAGCGGGTGGACCTTTGAAAGAAACTGGTACAACGCATTGGAATATTCCAAATATCGGGGCGAACAACTTTAGTGGTTTCAATGGTCTTCCGGGTGGGCGCCGTAACAATTCTGGCGCATTCTACAGTATAGGAGAAAGAGGCATGTGGTGGACTTCTTCAGATGGAGGTGATCCAGAATTTGCATGGAATCGGATCATCTATAATGCTGGCGGTCATGTCGAAAGAGACGGAAGTGCCAGAAAGGGTTTTGGCATGTCAATTCGATGTATCAAGGATTAGCTTCATCATAAATCTCTCTTATTTCCGAGTCATTCATTGTAGAATTTTCACAACAAAAAAGATATGAGACATCTGATATGTATGTTCACCTTCACCCTGGTTTCTTTCGGAGCTATATCTCAACGTGTTGCCATTAATGCAGAAGGAAGTCCTGCGGATTCCAGCGCCATACTCGACATATCAAGTACAAGTAAAGGAGTGCTCATCCCCAGGATGACAATAATGGAGCGAGATGTGATCGATGATCCGGCCATTGGATTACTGATTTATCAGACGGATAGTATAGCTGGGTTTTATGTCTATACAGGAACAGCCTGGTCTACACTTTTGTCACGTGAAAATGGATGGGGAGTGAGTGGAAACAGCGGAACAAATCCTGATACACATTTTATCGGTACAATGGATAGTGTGCCTTTACGGTTTAGAGTGAATAATGAATGGGCAGGGGAAATAAATCCATTCACTGAAAGTGTTTTCTTTGGACGGCAGTCAGGTTTTCAAGATACTTCAGGGCTTACCAATAGTGGATTCGGATCATATACTTTACATTCGAATACCACTGGTTTTGAAAATTCCGCTTTTGGAAGTGCCTCTCTTAATTCAAACACTGAAGGATTCAGGAATACTGCGATAGGTCATGAAGTTTTATACAATAATATTTTAGGGCGCGAGAATTCTGCATTTGGTTCGCATGCTTTATACTTCAATATAGATGGTGATGGAAACACAGCAAATGGCTATCAATCTCTATATAATAATACTATTGGGGATAACAACACTGCCATAGGTATCAAAGCTTTGAATGATAATAATGAGGGGTATTCCAACTCTGCGATTGGAGCCTATACATTGCTCACCAATACTTCCGGATATTCAAATACTGCCGTAGGTAGTAGCGCTTTATTACAGAATACAATTGGCGCTGGTAACTCAGCGGTTGGAGAAAGCGCATTGTACAACAATTTTGCCGGGAGTTTAAATACTGCAGTAGGTAGTAGCTCTTTACATTTCAATTTAACTGGCGTTACTAATTCCGCTTTTGGGAGTAATTCACTTCTATCCAACGATTCTGGCTCTCAAAATGTCGCAATAGGAACATTGGCCTTGAACCAGAATACTTCAGGAAGTTACAATACAGCTCTCGGATACAATGCTGGTACAGCAGGAGGGGATTGGAACTATACGATCAACATCGGTAACCATGGTTATCTAAATGGCTATCATCAACAGGCTTTCATTGGTAATCTAAGTACGCTTTGGACAGGTGGAAATACTGGATGGTTCACCTACTCTGACGCCCGTGTAAAAAAAGATGTACAGGAGGATGTGAAAGGACTTGATTTTATCACCCGTCTCCGTCCGGTCACCTATCATAGAGATATTGATACCCAAACTACGCTCACCGGAAATACACCCACGGAAGATTTCGAAGGGAAGTATGATGTCGAAAAAATTAAATTTAGTGGCTTCCTGGCCCAGGAAGTGGAACAGGCGGCTGTGGCATCAGGATATGATTTTAGTGGTGTCACCACACCGCGTCATGACAAGGAATTATACACCTTGAGTTATGAGTCATTTGTAGTCCCTTTGGTCAAGGCAGTACAGGAGCAGCAATTCATTATAGACAATCTAAATAAAAAGATAGAGTCTATTGAACAACATCTTGCTGACATTGAATTGCTGCTTGTTCAAAAAAAGAATCAGAATTAAGTTTACTTTAGTACATGCGCCTCCTCTTCCTCTTGCTTGCTTTACTTATCCCTTCCTTCAGGATTCAGGCTCAATCTCAATTACAAATTACCAATCAATTTACCACCAAGGATGGACTATGCCATAATTATATATTTTGCATGGAAGAAGATAGCAGGGGGTTTTTATGGATAGGGACCTATGAAGGATTAAATCGCTATGATGGATTCCGTTTTGAAACATATTTCACCGAAAGAAATAACTTTAATAGCCTTTCACACAATTCTGTTTACGACATACTTGAATATATTCCCGGCAAGATGTTAATTGCAACAGCTAGCGGATTGTCTGTATTAAACACCTTCACCGGTCAATTTGAAAATGAAAAAATAAATTTCCCTCCTCTTCGGGCCACTTCAGGCACAAAAGTATGTAGCCTCTACAAAGATCCGGAAGGAAATATTTGGGTAAACCATAGCGGAGAATTAGATGTGTTTGACGCTAATCTAAATTACCTATACCGATTTACCGATCTAGGTTGGGCCAAATCCTTGAAGGGTGTGTCTATTTATCTCGAAGAGTGGTACACCGATAAGAAAGGACAAATGTGGTTGGCTACTGATACAAGCGGTATTCAAATAATCAATTTTAAATCTAAAAAGGTGATCAATCAAAAAAATAATCCTGATCACCTGGATTATATGAAATACGATTTTATTCGCTCCATCATGGTGGACGAAGAAAATAATTATTTGTGGGTTTGTCCATGGGGGGATGGCATCATAAAATATAATTTGGCAACTGGTCAAAAATTAGGATCCCTTCCAGAAAAGAGATCCATTGAGGAAGCCAATTCCGTCAACTTTTTATTCAAATCACAAAACGGAAGTATCCTGTTTATCCTTCGGAATCGGTTTTATGAAATGAATCCTCATACGATGCAGTACTACAGTATAGGAAGCTCATCTCCATATTTAACATTAGATAATGAATTTATTTACGGCACGAATTTTCTTTATGAAACAAGGCGTCATGATTTTTTAATTGGGTCGTTTGGATGCTTATATTATTTAAAGATCCAAAATTCAATATCCTTTTTAAATGTACTTCCAGAAAATTTAAATAATTCATGTATAGATCTCCTACTAACTGATTCGTCTAAAATCTATCTGGCATTTGAGAACTCAAATCAACTGGTAGTAATGGATGAAAAAAGAGAAATCTGTCTTCCTATTTCAGTTCCCTTATTAGCTGGCTCTGTTTTGACTGAAGTATGTGAAGATCACCAAGGTCGAATCTGGATTGGAACAAACAATGGAATCCTTCTATTTGACATCAAGGAAAATAAGTTTGCCAATACTTCCTTTTTGCACCCTGAGCTAAAGCATGCTGGTATCAACCTTCTTTTCTGTGATCAGGAAGGTAATATTTGGATTGGCACCAGATGGCCATTCGATTTATATTGCTATCATCCGAAAACCGGTAAAACAGACAAAACCGATAATCACATTCTGAAAAGTTTTAAAGATTTAGGTGTAAATGCAAGAATATCAGATATCACACAAGAATCAAATGGTAGGATTTGGATGTCCTCTCAACTAGGTGGCGGTCTTTTGTCTTACATACCTGATACAGATGAATGGGCGCTATATCCCGTTAAATCACACAACTATAAACTTGTTGGTGAAAAGGGGATTGTTACCCTATATCCAGACAACAAAGGAAATTTGTGGATTGCAAATTGGACAGGTGATGGCCTTATGCACTATAATTACATGTCGGATAGTATAACACAATACACTCGTGAAGATGGTTTATTGTCAGGTTATATTCATTCTATTGTTTCGGACCAGGATAATGAACTTTGGCTCATTACTAACAATGGTGTTACCCTTTTTGATCCTATTAAAAAAAGTGTCATTTCGCACTCACTTTTTGACCTTCAGATAGCACTTAGTTCTAAGACTAAGGTTGTATTTGATCCGATAATGAACACTTTAATTATGCCTTGTGATCGCAAAATGCTTCAATTTTCAACAGAAAACAAGGATCAAAACCATCAAGCGTTGACTCCTGTTTTGGACAGAGTTTATGTTAATAATGTACCCCAATACACTGATCCAGAACAACCCATTTTAAAACTTAATCATCATCAGAAGAATATTACATTCGATTTTACTGCCGTATATTTTTCAACGTTTGGAAACCTGGAATTTGCTTATCAACTAAGTGGTGCAGACACCACATGGAAATACACTAAACTTTCACGAACAGCCCAATATTCCTTTCTAGATCCAGGTAAGTACACCTTTAAACTCAAAGTAGCTGATGAAGCGGGCGTTTGGAGCCAGAGTCATGACATGCTATCGTTCGTGATTTTGCCTCCCTTCTGGCAAACTCGCTGGTTTATATTTTCCTCTCTTTGTCTTTTGAGTATTACCGGCTATGGAGTTGTTCAAAAAAGGATAAAAAGTTTTCAATATGATGCGAGCCTAAAACAGAAAATAGCTGAAACAGAAATGATGGCCCTTCGGGCTCAGATGAATCCACATTTTATTTTCAACTGTATCAATAGCATCGATGCCCTGATTCAAAGCAATAGCAAATACCAGGCGACTATATATCTGAATAAGTTTGCTAAACTAATCCGCAATGTCTTGGATAGTTCGAAAGTAAATAATATGACCCTGGCTAAAGATCTCGAAACTTTGAAACTGTATATTGAGCTGGAACAATTCCGCAATGAAAATAAATTTACAGCAGATATTCATGCAGATCCATCACTTCTGCAAGGTGATTATAAAGTTCCACCTCTTATCATTCAGCCCTATGTCGAAAATGCCATCATCCACGGATTGCGTAATCGTTCTGATAATGAAGGAAAATTATCAATAAGCGTAACAAAGAAAGACAGCTATATTCATTACATCGTAGAAGACAATGGCGTAGGCCGAAAAAACACGTTCAAAGATCCGTCCAATGAAAAAAAATCATACGGCATGGAAATGAGTAGTGAACGTATCAAGCTTTTTAACCAGGAGGAACATGCATCAGTCACCATAACAGATCTTGAAGCAGATAGCATCCCTTCCGGAACAAGAGTAGAGGTGCTTTTAAAAATGGTATAAGGAACATGATCACAGCTATCATCATCGACGACGAAGTAAAAGGACGCTCAGCCCTGCGCCAAAAACTAATGGATTATTGTCCCCAGGTGGAAGTGCTTGGCGAGGCAGAAAGCGGAATGGAAGGAATCAAGCTGATTGAATTGGTCCATCCTAAAATCGTATTCCTGGATATCGAAATGCCCCACATGAATGGCTTTGAAATGCTGCAGCAAATCAAGGCTAAGAATTTTCATGTGATCTTTACGACCGCCTATGATCAGTACGCCATCAAGGCCATCAAATTTGCAGCATTTGATTATTTGTTGAAACCTGTAGACATCGAAGAATTGCAAACTGCTGTGCGGAACGCGGAAGCCCAATCCACAATCCAAAACACTGGTGAAAGACTGGAGACCCTGATGCAAAATCTTTCCACCAAACATCAGCTTCAGAAAATCGCAGTACCCACGATGGAAGGCTTGCTGTTTTTCAACTTGTCCGAAATTATTTACCTGCAAGCAGAAAGCAACTATACCAATATCTATTTTAAAGATCACCCCAAACTCATCGCCAGCCGGACCCTAGGTGATTTTGAAGAACTGCTACCTACTGATATTTTCTATCGGCCACACAACTCATACCTCATCAACCTGAATTATATCAAGCGATACATCAAGGGTGATGGTGGACAGATCGAAATGCAAAACGGCGATTATGTGGATGTGTCCCGAAGGAAGAAGGATGAGTTTATCAAGTTGATCCGGACATAGAAACGATCTTCACTTACCATTCACCTTCACAAAAGGTACCCAGACAATTGTCTCATTTCCCAGTCCACCAACCGTCATGCCTTGTTCGATCCCTATTTCAACAAGCATATTTTGAAACGCCAGGTTGGAATTATCCGTTGCCATATTTATATGATAAAGCTGGGACCGTTTAGTTCCATCCGATATTTCCTCAGCCTTGTTAAATGAACCACAAGGAAATTCATAATACTCAAAATTTGACTTCAAGCTTGTATAGGATTGAACGGCAAAATCGGGTACAGTAGATCCTGGAAAATTAGCCTGGAAGGTAGCGTGCCTTGAAGGTTGTTCTTCCTGGATATATGTATAGGTCGCGATTCCCAACCGGATGTGACAATGAAATCGAGGTATCGGAAAGGTATCACTGTCTGACCAAGGCAGACTTTTCACATTAACAAATTGATTAGGAAAATCCTGCAGAATAGCATTCATCTGGCCACCAAAATTGTCCTCTGTGGTAATATCGTTTAAATCCATTAAAGGATAATCCACGTCAAGCTGATGTCTCGTACTTCCATGATCAATGCACTTTGGATTATGGATTGAAGTGGTTGTTGCAAAATGATTAGCATCGCTGCACCACAGCGCCATGAAGAAAAAAACAAATAACATAGATATAGCATTGGACGCAGGGAAATGGTAAGATTACCTTGAAAATGATGCCTGCATCCGTAAATATACTTTAAAGCAAAGACCATCTCCAGATTATCTTCATATGAAGTTCAGTGCAAATGATTGTACTAACCCGCAATGGTCAAATACACCAAAAGAATTGCCGCTGCTGACATAAATATCAAGGCCACAAAACCAAGACCATTGGACAACCACCCATTGGTATGTTTTCCCATGATCTTCTTATTGTTGGAGATATGAAGGATGATGCCGATCAACACAGGTGCAGTGAGACCATACAGGATAGCTGAGTAAATCAATGCCTGGATCGGTGTGATACCAATATAATTAAGGGATAATCCAAGTAGCAATGAAATCGCCATGATGATATAAAATGGCCTTGCTTCATGAAATTTTTTATCCAATCCCTTTTCCCAACCAAATGTCTCACTGACGATATAAGATAGCGCGCCACTTAATACCGGGATGGCCAAAAGGCCAGTACCAATCACGCCAAGAGCAAATAATTCATAAGCCAGGTCTCCCGCTAGCGGTTGCAGCGCTTGTGCGGCTTGTTCGATAGTTTCAATATTATGAATATTGCTGTCGAAGAGTACAGTGCCGGTAGTCAGTATGATAAAAAACATCACCAGGCTGGAAAAGATCATACCGGAATCCACATCCGCTCTCATCTCATCAATAACCTTTTTATTCACGACCAGTTTTAGTTTACTATGTTGTACTTCCTCCGCCTCCATAGTCGATTGCCAGAAAAAGAGATAAGGAGAAATGGTGGTACCCAGGATCGCCACAAGGATCGCTATATATTCCTTTTCAAAGCGAATTCTGGGAAAGAACAATCCTTCGACGATCTTCCCGATATCCTGCTTGTACAAAAACGGAACCACGAAATACACAAACAATACAATACATAAGTATTTCAAGACACTGGCTATCTTTTGATATGGCAAGTATATCATCAACACCAGCAATAGGATCGTAAAGGCTACACTGAAGTAAATATGTGGGATTGAAGGCACAAGTAAATTTCCAACCGCACCCATACCGGCTATGTCCGCGCCGATGTTCATCACGATGGCTGGAAAACTAAATAAGAGTACCAGGTAGGAAAGAGGCTTGTTATAATACTTTTTAATCGTTCCTGCCAATCCTTGTGATGTCACCAATCCGATCCGTGCACACATCTCCTGAATGGAAATCATCAGCGGCAACGTGACGAAGGATGTCCATAAAGTCGCTAATCCATAAGCTGCCCCTGCTTGTGAATAGGTCACGATCCCTGACGGATCATCATCACTTGCTCCAGTGATAAGACCTGGACCAAGTCTACGCATGAAAGCTACAAATCGATTAGGTTTAGATTTATTGTTTTTCAAGGGTTTTCTATTTTTCCTAAAACTATGGTTTCCTTTTGAATCAAGTGAGCGTATACGGTGAGTTGTAATAAATTGTGGAGAATATGTAACCCTTACGATTTTCACTATTTTGCCCGCATGAAATTTCTATGGGTACTTTGGTCAGGTTATGCGATGTATATCTTATATACAGTTTACACCTATTTCAAAGGAAAGCACCTAGTCAGTGATATGAGTATATACAATGCATGGGTACTTAAAAAACTTGGCCTTGCATTGGCTATTCTTGCAGTTAGTTTTGCTTTAAAACAATTAGGAAAAATCACTTTGGCCAAATGGGTGGCGGGAGTACCGGCAGTGATTGTGGGTGGGACGATTTTGTTGGGGATACTAGCGTGGTTGTTTACGTGGTTTGCGTTTTGGTTGGGATCAAAATAAAGTGAGCGGTGAGCAGCGGTTGCTGAGCTGTAGCACATGGATGAGGGATAGCAGGTCGAAGCATGAGCAGTGAGAGTAAATCGTGAGGCGTCAGTCGTGAGGCGTGAGGTTGAAAACGACCTATGGTCGTTTATTAAAATTCTTTACTCCACCTGGGTTTCTTCGAGGTGGCCGTTTGTTTCTACCAATAAAGTGCCTTGGACATATTTTTCATTGTGCTGTGACGCATCTAGTCCAAGGGCTTCATCTTCGGAACTCACGCGAAGGGGAAGGATGAAATTGATGAATTTAAATATACAGTAGGAAACTATAAAACTATAGGTTACTACTATGACCAGTGCTTTGGCTTGAGTAAAAAAGAAAGCTGGATTTCCATAAAACCAACCATCATTTCCTGCAGCATTGACGGCCTTCGTGGCAAATATGCCTGTCAACAACATGCCTACCATCCCTCCAACACCGTGACAGGGAAATACATCCAGCGTATCATCAAGTTTTGATTTCGATTTATAATAGACCGCCATGTTGGAGAGAATAGCGGCTACGGTACCAATAAAAATACTTTGTGGTATCGCCACAAATCCAGCACCGGGCGTAATTGCTACTAACCCTACCACAGCGCCAATACAAAAACCCAGAACGGATGGTTTCTTTCCTTTTAGCACATCAAAAAACATCCAGGAAAGACCAGCCGCCGCAGCAGCTGTATTGGTTGTTGCAAAAGCAGATACAGAAAGTGTATTTGCCCCAAGCGCAGATCCGGCATTAAATCCAAACCAACCAAACCAAAGCAAACCTGTTCCGATGAGTACGTAAGGAATATTGGCAGGTGGAATTTCTTTGTGTTCAATATGCGATTGACGTTGCTTGAGCACCAGCGCACCAGCCAATGCAGCGCATCCTGCTGAAATATGAACTACCGATCCCCCAGCAAAATCAAGCACCCCCATTCTGGCGAGAAACCCCATAGGATGCCAGGTCCAATGCGCAAGTGGAGCATAAACCAACAAACTAAATAACACGATGAATAAGATATACGCCGTAAATTTTATTCGCTCCGCCACTGCACCAACGACGAGTCCGGGTGTAATGATCGCGAACATCAATTGAAACAATGCAAATAGCAATAGTGGAATCGTCATCACGGCACCTCCTTGTAAAACTGGAGCACCTGAAGCAACTCCTTTAAAAAACAAATGCGTCATTGGGTTGCCAATAAATCCACTAAGCGATTCTCCGAAACACAAACTATATCCAATAGTCACCCACAGTACACTCACTACTCCTGCGGCGACTACACTCTTGATCATGGTAGATATGACATTTTTGCGATGCACCATTCCACCATAAAAAAAGGCAAG
>Ga0157380_10000069_pt1 | contig 57476 bp, 41 predicted proteins | sample S35metaG_FD_119757 | JGI IMG/M metagenome (GOLD analysis project Ga0157380, IMG submission 119757) | Switchgrass rhizosphere microbial communities from Kellogg Biological Station, Michigan, USA - S3-5 metaG | ecosystem: Host-associated > Plants > Roots > Rhizosphere > Soil | place: USA...
GCTTTTTCTTCCATTCCAAAAATAGCATGTGAAGCATGCCTGCTTTGATCCACTGCACGACCTGACAGGGAACTTAGCCATCGGCTAAAATCCCGCCCCGGGTACACGAAATCAGTGTGAGTGCGGAGAGCGAGAGCGGAGGTGGACGTAATGATACATCGCTCTCGCTCTCTTACTCACACTGACAAATGCCCTTTTTTAGATGGAACAGGTGAGCAGTGTTGGTCTGCCTGGAGGAAGTGGTTTTACAATGTCAATCGTCATGACGCTGCTTATGTATGACAATCCTGAACATATTACCCGGTCAACAAATGCAAGGCTTATTTCTTCGCCTGCAGCCCGAAACGCTGGCTATGTAGGGATGCGTCTGACACATATGGTTCCGCAGGCAGGTTGAACAAAAAAGTATAAAAAAGATATTTGATGATTCAACCTTTCACCATACATCAGATAACCCCCAGCGAAGCAAAAGATATTACCGCTGTTCCAGGTGAACCGCATATGCATGATTTTGAAGAACTGATTATTGCTGTTGAAGGTGCGCTGGAACATTTTATTGATTTCAAAACAACAACTTTTGATGCGCCGCTGGTGAGCTTTGTTACGAAAGGAAAAGTGCATCGTGCAATACCCAAAGTAAAAAAGGGAAACTGCAAAATGTGGGTGCTCCGTTTTAAAAGTGAATTTATTCCCGAAACCACTTTTCAGTTGTATTCCTATTATCATAACCATGCAACCATAAAAATGCAAAGGGATGAATGTTTCAGGCGCATGGTGTCGTTAAGTGAAATGATGTTTAACGAAATGCAGCAACCCATTCCTGAATATGCAATCATCCGTCCTTTGCTTACTGCCCTTTTTATCATGATTGAGTCGGAACGAAAAAAACAGGAGCCGGAAGGAAACGGACTGGAGAAAACACAGAACATTACGTTCAAAAACTTTTTGAAAATACTGGAGGAAAATTTTCACCGTCCGGAAGGTGTTGAATATTATGCAGAGAAATTATTCATGTCGCCCAGGAACCTCAATCTCATTTGCCAGAGTATTTTGCATCAGACCGTAACTGAAACCATTGAAATACGAAAGCTCATTGAAGCCAAGAACCTTTTAACCAACACCGATAAAAGTATTTCTGAAATCGGGTTTGAATTAGGTTTCAATGAAAAAGCCTATTTCACCAACGTATTTAAAAAGAAGGCGGGACAAACCCCCACAGCGTTCCGCGAGGAGATGAGGAAGCTCATTTCCTGATATTACAACACATTTTCCTGATTCTGTTACCGCCTGCCGCCTGCATGCGTGCATCTTTGCTTCCTCATTTAAAAAAATCATTCCGCAACATTTTTGGCATTCCAATTTAACATTACATTGAAATAAATTTCCGATGAACGAACAACAAAAAAATAATAAGCACGAGCCACTGCGCATCCTTGTTTTTTCAGTGTCATTGCGTAAAGATTCGCTTAATACACGGCTGGCAAAATTAGCGGCAGGAGTGATTGAAAAAAATGGCGGCATTGCTGACTATGCAAATATGAGTGAATTTGATTGCCCTTCAGTGAACCAGGATTTGGAAATTGATAATTTCCATCCTCCGGGTGCAGAAGAATTTCGCAAACGCATTCTGGCAAATGATGCTTTTATTATTTCTTCTCCTGAATACAATGGCTCCATGCCCGGCTTGATAAAAAATGCCATTGACTGGGTATCCAGATTTCGCCCCCAGCCATTCAACGAACGCCATGCATTGCTTATGTCGGCTTCTCCTTCCATGGCAGGCGGCAACAAAGCATTGTGGTCGTTGCGGATGCCGCTGGAGCACCTTGGAGCAAATGTTTTTCCAAATATGTTTTCGCTGGCCATGGCGCATAAAGCCTATACGTCCGAAGGAAAAATTGCTGATGAAACACTGGCCAAACGCTTTGAAGAAAACCTTGTTGCTTTCATGAATCTTGTTGAAGCAGCAAAAAATTATCCGTGCATGAAAAAGGCATGGGTTGAATTTCTTGGAGAACACCCCGACCCTGTTACGGAGCGGGTTGAATAAAATAACAACAGACACATGACAATTATGATTAAGAACATTTTCAATCCCGGTAATTATCCGCAAAAGATAGACCTTGGTTTATTAATGCTGCGTCTTTCAGCCGGAATTTTCATGCTGTCGCACGGCATCGGTAAATTTTCAAAATTATCGGGAGACGAACCGATAAAGTTTGCCGATCCTATAGGGGTGGGTGAAACAGCATCGCTGGCACTTACGGTTTTTGCCGAGGTATTTTGTTCCCTGTTGCTGATTTTTGGTTTGGCAACAAGGCTTGCGGCAATTCCATTGCTTTTCACGATGCTGGTAATAGTGCTCATCGTTCATGTGCATGATGGTTTTGGCAAACAGGAACTGCCATTGCTTTACAGCATGGTTTATCTCACCATTGCCATTGCCGGAGCAGGTAAAATTTCGATGGACAACTGGATTTACAAAAAAATTAACAAGGTGTGAATGATATTCAGCAACGATGATCATATGCAATTCAATAACCAATTCACAGTACTAATAAAGGAATAAAATGAAAAGTTTAGCAGGCAAAGTAGCCATTGTAACCGGCGGCGGTTCAGGTATTGGCAAAGCAATAGCAGTATTGTATGCATCAGAAGCAGCAAAAATTGTTGTTTCAGATTTAAATGAAGCGGGAGGCAATGAAACAGTCGCAGCAATTAAAGCACAGGGTGGTGAGGCAATTTTTGTTAAAGCCGACACTTCCAAACCTGATGACAGCAAAAATGTAGTGGAGCAGGCCGTTAAAAAATTCGGTGGATTGCATATAGCCGTAAACAATGCAGGTATAGGAGGTCCGTTAAAACCCATCGGGGAGTATCCGGTTGATGGATGGGAAAAAGTAATCTCCATTAATCTTTCAGGCGTATTTTATGGATTGCGTTACCAGATCCCCGCCATACTTGATTCGGGTGGTGGAAGCATCGTAAATATCGCATCCATACTTGGAAAAGTGGGAGCAGCAAATTCCTGCGCATACGTTTCAGCAAAGCATGGCGTAGTGGGACTTACGGAAGCAGCTGCACTGGAGTATGCCAGTAAGAAAATCCGCGTCAACTCCATTGGTCCCGGGTATATTATAACTCCCCTGCTGACAAACTCACTGGATGAAGCTACTATGAAAGCACTGGTAGGACTGCATCCCATGGGCAGGTTAGGCAAATCAGAAGAAGTTGCTGAACTGGCTTTGTTCCTTAATTCCGATAAGGCTTCATTTATAACCGGCTCCTATTATAATGTGGATGGCGGGTACCTGGCTCAATAAATTTAATTGATATGATAGTTTACGATACCTTATCACAGGCCATTAACGACCTGGCAAAGCGTGGTTATACTTTCAATTTCAATATCAAAAATGACTGTATTGAATGTGTTGAAAATTGTATCAATATGCAACCGGATGAATTTGAAATTGATGAACTGCATCGTTTTCAGGAGATGTCGGATGTGGGCGATGAAAATATTTTATACGCCATTTCATCCGATAAATATAAACTGAAGGGAATCCTGGTGAATGCTTTTGGCATTTATGCCGACACCGCTTCTGCAGAACTGATTGCGAAACTGAATAAGCAAATCAGGTAATTAATATTTTATGCAAGATGAATTGATCCCCGACATCTTCTTTAAACGCACTGAACAAAATTTAAATCAGAGTTTTGCAGAGCTCTACTTCACCGAAGCAAATAAAATAAAAAGCCTGAATTAACCCGCATTCTCAATAATAAAAATATGAAAAAGATACTTGTCACAACCGATTTTTCCGCCAATTCAAAAGCAGGGTTACGGCTGGCCATTCAACTGGCATCACAGCATCAGTATGAACTTATTTTCCTGCATGTTTACTATATCATGAAACCTTCGTCATGGCATGAGAAAACGTTTACGGAATATAAGGAAAAGCAGGTCAAAAAAATGCAGCTTGACCTTAACCGGTTGGTTGATTCGGTTTATAAAAGCATGAAGATCTCCTCAGCCGGTAAAAAGTGCATCCTTCTCCATTCAATTTATACTGACAAAAGCATCAGGGAATATGCTGCGAAAAATAAATTCAGCTTTATCTGCATCAGCACCAGGGGAGCAGGAAATATTAAAAAATATTTCGGCACCAATACTTCCAGCCTGATTTCACTTTCAGAAATTCCGGTCATAGCTGTGCCTGCTAATTACCGCAAAAGTAAAATAACAGCTATACTCTATGCTTCCGACCTATCCAGTCTTGAAAAGGAAATTAAGCAGGTGGTTGACTTTGCCAAGCCGTTGAAAGCAAAAGTGGAGCTATTGCATTTAAATTCTCCTGCCGAAATTATGATCGACACCAAAATAATTGAAACGGCAGTTAAAAAATTCTCCAGGTATGACGTCAGGCTTCATCTTGAAAACTGCAATCTTGTTGAAACCTTTATCTCCAATATTGATTCAGCCATTGCCAGTTCAAAGCCATCCATGCTCGTTATGTTCACTGAAAAGAACAGGACCTTTTTCCAGCGATTATTAAAGCCCAGCAAAACAGAAGCATATGCTTTCAATCCGAAAGTACCTCTGCTGGTTTTCAAAAAGCGTTAACCATGCAGGAAAAAAATAACGCAGACAGACATATTTTAAAATAAGGGTGAACAGAAAAAAATTTTTACAAACGATGGCAGTATTGCCGTTGGCAGGTGCAGCTATGAAACTAAAGGAATTAAATAAAATGACAGAACCCTTTGGCAATACGGCGCAAATGCCGGTATTGTTCCTGGGACATGGAAGCCCCATGAATGCAATCGCTGACAATGAATTTACAAAAGGTTGGAAAGATACCGGCAAAACACTTCCAAGGCCCAATGCAATTTTATGTGTCTCCGCACATTGGGAAACAAGGGGAACCTATGTAATGGCTATGGAAAAGCCAATGACCATTCATGACTTTGGAGGCTTTCCGCAGGAATTATTCGAAGTGCAATATCCTGCTCCTGGCAGTCCAGCGCTGGCAAAAGAAACAAAGGCGCTGATCAAAAAAACAGCAATTGGGTTGGATGATAAATGGGGTCTTGACCACGGAGCATGGAGCGTCATAAAGCATCTTTATCCCCATGCTGATGTACCCGTTATTCAACTCAGCCTGGATTATTACCAATCGCCGCAGTATCATTATGAATTGGCAAAGGAACTTTCATCCCTTCGCAAAAAAGGAGTGCTTATTATCGGAAGCGGAAACATGGTTCATAATCTTGGACTGGTTGCCTGGGATAAACTGAACACAGTGGATTATGCTTTTGACTGGGCGAAAGAAGCAAGCGAAAAAATGAAAAAGTACATTCTCGAAAACGACCATAAGCAGCTTATCGATTTCAAATCGCAGAGCAAGGAATTTAATTTAGCCATCCCTACACCGGAACATTATTTACCCCTGTTGTATGCACTGGCATTGAAAGAGGAGAACGAAAAAGTAACTTTGTTCAATGATAAAGCCGTTGGAGGATCGCTTACCATGACTTCTTTAAAGATTGGTTGAGCTTTTTATTGTTGAATTTGACTGGTTTAATTTTCAGTAGTAGATGGTATTTTCAGTTAAGATAATTCCGGATGAAGGAATTGCTGCCGGACCGTTAACAAATTCCTGATTTACATTAACCTTATTAAAGTGGAAGGCCCCAGAAAAGCAATACAGCAATTAAGCTAAACCCGATCGGATCCCGGCGGTACGCCGGGGAGAGCGGGACAGGAATAAATAAACAGCAGTACCGCTGGTTTCCTGATTGATTAAATGATTTACAACTTCAGTGAGCCAGACGCTATCTTGATAAATTAACGGCCTTGTCTTATTTTTGTCGCCCCGCAGCTATTAAAAGAAATCTGAATCCGCCTATCCGTGAAAAAAAATTTTATTCTGTATCCGATCCTCATTGGTTTTTTTACCTGCCTGATCTGGGTGGTGATTGAAAAAGGTAAAGAACTGACACCTAAAAATAAAGAAGCCACACATACCATGCAGGAGGCAATACCTGCCCAGGCGCAGACTAGTGAAGTGGAAAATGTGGCTGAGCAGCTTTTTCACAACATCAAAGCGCCGCTGGGTTTGCTGCTGTTACAGATCATCACCATCCTGCTGGTATCAAAATCATTTGGGGCGCTGTTTACCAGGCTCGGTCAACCATCGGTAGTGGGCGAGATGACAGCAGGGATTTTTCTCGGTCCTTCCATACTGGGCGCCATGTTTCCTGAGTTTTCGGGTTTTCTTTTTCCCAAAAGCGCACTGCCCAACCTGCAGTTTCTGAGCCAGATCGGACTGGCTTTCTTCATGTTCATCATCGGCATGGAGCTGAATATCGACAAGCTTAAAAACAAAGCCCATCATGCCGTGGTGATCAGCCATGCCAGCATTATTTTTCCTTACTTCCTTGGGGTGCTGCTTTCCTATTTTTTATTTGAACAGTTTGCCCCGGCCGGTGTAAGCTTCACGGCTTTTGCACTCTTTATTGGCATAGCCGTAAGCATCACGGCTTTCCCTGTGCTGGCGCGCATCCTTCAGGAACGCGGGCTCACCAAAACTTCCCTTGGCGCCATTGCCCTCACCTGTGCAGCATTCGATGACGTAACGGCCTGGTGCATCCTGGCCACTGTGATTGCCATTGCAAAAGCAGGCAGCCTGACGGGCGCCCTGTTCACCATGCTGCTGACAGTTGCTTTTGTTTTATTCATGGTTTATGCAGTGACGCCACTGGTAAGAAAAATCACGAAGCGGCATGAGCCGGCTGAAGGGCTGAATAAAACACTGGTTGCCGTTTCATTTTTCGTTTTGCTCCTGTCGGCTTTTATTACTGAAGCCATTGGCATTCATGCTTTATTTGGTGCATTCCTGGCCGGGGTGATCATGCCGCAGCAGTCGAACTTAAAAAAGCTGCTGACGGAAAAAATTGAAGATGTAAGCATCCTGCTTTTGTTGCCCTTGTTTTTTGCTTTTACAGGTTTGCGAACACAGATCGGCCTGCTGGGCGAAGGTCAGCTTTGGGCGATTTGCGGACTGATCATCTTTGTGGCCGTATTGGGAAAATTCGGGGGCAGCACGATGGCATCAAAGCTCACAGGGCTTTCGTGGAAAGATTCGCTGTCGATCGGTGCACTGATGAACACAAGGGGTTTAATGGAGCTGATTGTGCTGAATATCGGTTATGACCTGGGCATTCTCAGCCCGGCTTTATTTGCCATGTTTGTATTGATGGCGCTGTCAACCACCTTTATGACCGGCCCGCTGCTCGATCTGTTTGAATTTGTTTTCAGAAGAAAAGCATCCGCTGTGCAAAAGGCGCATTCCGTGTAATAAAATGCATTATACCTATACGGGCAAGGCTGTACTTCGTTTTACTGAAGCATGAACTACAGCGCATCAGTGAGATTTAAGTTTCAAAAAGCATGAAAAGAGTATGGAATGAAAATACAGGAGATAGAAATTTAGTAATATGTCCGGATATGATTGTAAGCTGATTGTTGAGTTTAAAACTCATTCTTCAAAAAAGTATGAGTTAAAGGATATTGTTGAACATTTTGAATCATTTATCAGGAAGCAACTCGAAACAGATGGAAAAATAGTTAAAGAGTGTATCGTAAATAAGTTTACGAACCATTTTGAAATTATTTTTTTTGATGATTTTCCAATTATGTCATTTAATTTATTCTATGAGGAAAGGGAAGGAAAATTAATGTTTTTAAGTATAATAGATTTAGTGAAAGCCTCTACAGAATTAATGATGCGCGGAGATTTTTTTAACAATTTTATTGATTCGATTAAAGAAAAACATGAAATATGCCAGGCAGTTTTATTAGGTGATTCGGTATTTGAAAATTACGAACAATTATTCAGGGATATAAGATTAAATAAAAGGAATAGTGATATCTACATAATAAGACAGTTTAGTCAATTGTGACAAATAACTGCTCCCTTACCTCAACAGTTTGCGGGATTTACCATAAATGAAAATAAAACAAAACCATAATAAAAAATTCAGCGCCAGGTATAATGATAATCAAACCGGAAAAACTGAATTGCCCGAAGCATTAAGGTTGTTTTTAAAGGATGGCTTTTCTGTTGAGGATGAATGTATATATTTTAAAGCGCTTGCTCCAAAAGGAAAGCATTCAGCCTATTTCATGGATAGAACAGGAAATGAGTGTTTTTTTAATAAAATTCATATAGCTGATTATTTGCTTCCAGAGGAAGAAAAAGAAAACCTGGAATTTGGCGTGTTATTTTCCAATGAATTATTAAAAGCATTAAATTTATTTTTTAAGCAAAAATTTCATGTTATACTTTCCTGTAATGGGGATGATTGTGTTGTAAGATTCCACAAAGAAAGGTTATCAGAAAGATGGCTGAGCTCAGATCTGGAAGGATATAAGTTTGAAGCTGTATTGGAATTATTCAATTGATCTTTTCTTCTCAGGATTTGTAGCAATTTCATTTCTCCCGATAAGACGACTTTACTGAAAGCTGCTCAGGAACTCAGTATTGAAAGTTCAGGTTCCTGGGAATTGATCAGTCTGTGAGGAGCCAACCGAATATTCCAATAAAAACCTGAATTTTTCCAATCAAAATGCCTCCTTTAAAAATGTTCATTAATATAATTGTCCGGTATCAAAAAAAACTGTAAATTGGGAATTAATACATTGACGGTAATTTAAAAGGCACCAGGTTCTGCCCTTTTCAGATCAATAAATTAATATTTTAAACCCTATACAAATGAAAAGTAATCTTTTCCGGAAAGGTTCATCAATTTTTTTGCTGTTGTTGTTTTATTGCATTTCAAACGCGCAGGTAGCAACTAAATACACTTACACCCCCAATGCAGTGAGTGCAGCCTATTCGCTGCTTTCATCCGGGCAGACGACGATTGTCTCCGGCAATGGTGCCAACACATCCAATGCCTGGTACCAGGGTGGTGCAGCCAATACATCTGGCTCCGGAATTCCAATCGGTTTTACTTTTCAGTTTAACTGCATTTCATATACTTCCATTGGTGTGCATACGAATGGCTTTATCTGGTTTGGTACAGGGAATCCTTCAACCACCGGCATTGCGCCTATCAGTGATGCTTCAGCAAACCTTGGTGGTTCGGGAACCATTGACGGACTGGTTGCAGGTTATTCTGGAAGTGCTGCCGCTACACCGCGCATACCCATCAGCGCATCTGCTGCCATTCGCTACAGGGTAGATGGTTCATTACCCAACCGCATTTTTAAAATAGAGTGGGCCGCTTATAAAATGACGGGTTTAAGCAATGGATCGGGAACCACCCCATCCACACAGATCTGGTTATATGAAACATCCAATAATATTGAATTCTACATTAATAATATGCAGAGCATTGCAATCAGCGGAACGCGGTTGGGGCAGTTGGGGATAAGAGGAGCCAGCAATGCAGATTTTAAAAATTGTGCATTTACTACCACTTCCTCGTGGTCAAATATACCAGCCGGCACCTTAAATACGCAAACCGTTCAGACATCTTCCTCTCCCCAGTGCTGGCCCAATCCAAACAGAATGGTTGCCTGGACATTCACCGGCTCCTGCTGCACGCCTCCATCAACGCAGGCTTCCATGGGCTCATTCAGCAACCTCTCCACTTCATCCGTACAGGTTAACTGGGCCAGGGGAAATGGTACAGGCGGGGTTGTGGTGGTAGCGCATGCCACTTCGGCTGTCAGCGCCAATCCGGCTAACGGAACTGATTATACAGCGGGACAAAATGCCCTCTTCGGCAGTGGTACCAACCTGGGCTCTTCCAATTTTGTGGTATATGCAGGAACAGGGACTTCTGTAAATGTAACCGGACTTACCGGTGGAACCACTTACTTCTTCTCCGTATTCGAATACAATACCACTGCGTTGTGTTACCTGACGCCGGGATCTTCAGGCAGTCAGCCAATTCCCACCTGTTTCCCGCCATCAGTTGCGGCATCCGGCATTAACTTCTCCAATTTAACGACCACAACCAAGGATGTAAACTGGACCAGGGGAAACGGTGATGCAGGCGTCATCGTTGTTGCGCGGTTAAGTACCTCGGTCAATACAGCTCCCACTAACGGTATCTCCTATACGGCAAATGCAGCATTCGGCAGCGGCTCACAGCTGGGCACAGGAAATTACGTGGTTTACCAGGGTACGGGCACCACTGTTAATGTCAGCAATTTACTGCCATCCAGCAATTATGTTTATTCGGTGTATGAGTACAATGCTGCAGGGACCTGCTATGCAAGCGCAACTACAGGCAACCAGACAACTGCTTCCTGTTCTCCATCAACCGACGCAAGTGCACTGGCGTTCACAAACGTTCTTCCGAATACACTTACGCTATCCTTTACCCGCGGAAGCGGAACCAATGTACTGGTGGTTGCGCGTTTAACTGCAACAGCCAATGTTGCACCTGTGTATAACACCGCTTATGCTGCAAACCCGAACTTTGGGAGCGGCTCCACCACTGGCGCCAATAATTTTGTGGTGTTTAACGGTACGGGCAATACCGTCAATATTACAGGCCTTGCTTCCGCATCTGCTTATACTTTCCTGGTATATGAATACAATGCCTCACCGAATTGTTACAGCATTTCTCCCGCTTCGGCATCTGTGACAACTTTAGACGGAACGGCTCCCGGTGGAACTCCGGCCCTGTCATGCCAGTACACATTTTCAGGAACAACAGGATTCAGTACCATTACGGGTGCTGTCGGCAAGGTGTTGATTGCATCAGGTTCGATAGATGACGTTATTTATCCTGCACAAAATATCAATGCAATGACCAATGGTTCCGGTTTTACTTTCACTTATGCCGGAACCGATTATACGTCATTCGGAATAAGCTCCAACGGTTATATCTGGTTCGGAACAGGTTCTCCTGCAATCAATACTTACAATCCCATCGGTAATGCATCCGCCAACCTGGGCGGTTCCGGATCGATAACGGGTGTTATTGCAGCCGCGGGCACCGACCTTATTAATCACGGACACATATCATCGCTGCCAAACCCCGCCCAGATTAATACCGTGGTAACCGGTGTTGCACCTAACCGTATTCTTACCATCGAATGGACAGGTTTCGTTGCAAAAAGCGTTGTTTACAGTTGTTTCAATGCACTATCTACTTTTACTGATGAAAGCCGTTTGGATTTCCAGATTAAGTTGTATGAAAAAGGAGGGACAGTGGGTAACAGAATTGAAATGGCATACAGAGACCAGAATCCGTTTTGCGTTAATGATGCCTATACGTTCCAGGCCGGATTGCGCGGTACGTCGAATGCAGAGTTTCTTAACCGGTCGCAAACTACAGGTAGTATGACTGCTGCTTCTACAACAAACGGCGGTGCAGCTTCAAGTACCATCGCTTTAAGTACTACGTTTATTAATGGAAATATACTTTTCAGATTCGATAATACTTTACCTCTGCCAACCATTTCCGGATCCGCTGTCAATATCTGCCCGGCGACTACAACAACACTCACTTCTTCATCCGCTGTAAATAACCAGTGGTTTTTAAACGGAAGCATAATTCCGGGACCTGGTTCCAATCTGCAGAACTATGTAGCATCTGTGAGCGGATTATATACCGTCAGAACAAATACCGGAACCTGTTATGCTACCTCGAGTCCATTAACAGTCACCATTTCATCATGCGGTGTTGCGCCGCAGATCACTTCATGCCCCGGAAACGTATCGGTGAATAATGATAGCAGCCTGTGCACCGCCATTGCTAACTATGCAGCAGCAACAGCATCCGGTGTGCCTGCTCCCGTCATTACCTATTCTCAGAATTCCGGTACTGTCTTTAACGGGGGGGCCACAACTGTAACAGTTACCGCCACCAATGCCAGTGGTGTTGCAACGTGTACATTTACGGTTACCGTTACTGATGCCGAAGTCCCTTTGATTTCCTGCCCGGCCAGCATAAATCTTATAGCAGATACGGGTTTGTGTACTTCCGCATCATCAATAGGAACAGCCACAGCAACTGATAACTGTGCGGGGGCAATGGTAACTCACAGCCCTGCAGGCCCTTACCCTGTAGGTTCAACAACCGTAACGTGGACTGCTACCGATGCCGGCAATAACACAACAACCTGCACGCAAATTGTAAATGTGGCTGACAATGAGGATCCTGTTATTTCCTGTCCGCTTCCTGCAAATCTTAACACGGATCCCGGATCCTGTAATTCCACTTTAGGTATAGGTACAGCCGCTGTGACTGATAACTGTTCCATTGCATCGGTCACTTTAAGTCCTCCGGGGCCCTATCCAATAGGGAACACAATGGTTACCTGGACGGCCACCGATGTAAACGGCCGGACTGCCACCTGTACCCAGCAGGTTGTTGTAACAGATGCTGAAAATCCAGTATTTCAGAATTGCCCCGGAAACATGGTCTCCTGTTCACAGGTTGTGATGTACACGCCTCCCACTGCAACAGATAATTGCGGAAGTGCAGGAGTTATCTGCAGTCCTCCGTCAGGGTCCACATTCCCTGTTGGTGTTACTACGGTGAATTGTGTGGCAACCGACTCCAGCGGCAATACATCTACCTGCAGCTTTACCGTAACTGTTTATTCAAACCCCACGGTGACGATCAATTTCACGAATGTAACCTGCAATGGTGCCGGTAATGGTACCATGACTGCGATTGTTGCGAACGGCACTCCAGGGTACAGCTATGCATGGGATAACGGCAGCACCAATGCGTCCAGGACCAGCCTACTGCCTTTAACCTATACGATAACCGTTAGTGATATTAACGGCTGTACAGCCACTGCTTCACATACCATCGGTCAGCCGGATGTCCTGGTTGCGACAGGAAGCTCCGGAAATATTGTTTGCCGTGGAATCAATACAGGAAGCATTACCATGGCGCCTTCAGGCGGCACTTCCCCCTACAGCTATCTCTGGAATAACGGTTCGACGCAGCAGAACCGCAGCCTGCTTGCAACAGGAACCTATACTGTTACCGTTACAGATGCCAATGGCTGCACCAAAACAAAATCATCAACAATTACCCAGCCGGCTACGACACTGCTCATTAATATCTCCCAAACGAACCTGCGGTGCTTTGGCCTTGCTTCAGGAATTGCCGGCGTGACTCCGGCCGGCGGCACCTCACCGTATTCATTTTCATGGAATACGTTCCCGGTGCAGACAACGGCCTCTATCTCAGGCCTGGCAGCAGGTGCGTATACCTGTACTATTACAGATGCCATAGGCTGTACAAAAACCCAGGTGATCGCCATTACGCAGCCGCCTGATATTTCAGTATTTCAAACGCAGACCAATGTAACTTTCCCCGGAGGAAATAACGGCACAGCTACCGTTTCGGTTACCGGAGGTGTTCCCGGTTACACCTATGCATGGAATACCATCCCGGTAAAAACCACGGCCACTGCTACCGGTTTAACCGCCGGCACTTATAAGTGCACGATCACGGATTCAAAAAACTGTCCGAAGAAAGTGACTTTTATCATTACGGAACCGATCTCCAGGCAGGGTGATAACAATATTGCGCCCGACTGGAATTTCAGAGCATACCCGAACCCAGCTTCAGGACTGGTTACCATTTCGTTTAACAGCCCCCGGTCTGAAAAAATTAATTTAACAATGACAGATTTTACCGGTCGTATAATTTATCAGCATGAAAGCCAGTCAACAGCTGGTTTAAATGAAGTGATGTACGATTTTGGTGCTTATGCAAAAGGAGTATACTTTATTAAAATAAGCGCCAATGAAACAACCCAAACAATGCGGGTTGTAATTCAGTAAGCGGAATGGAAAAAGGAGAGCGTTATTGAAATTTCGCGTTACACTCATTAATATATGAACAGGAGATGTTTCTTATTTATTTATCCTACCTGATCAGCATCAGGCTCCCATTTTCATTTTTCTCTTCGCCATTTTTAAATTCCGTTTTCAGCACGTAATAGTACATGCCGGAAGGGGCAGGTTTACGGTTAAAAGAACCATCCCAGCCATGGGCGGGTTCAGATGAATGAAAAACTTTTTCGCCCCAGCGGTTGTAAACGGAAAGCTGAATGGATCTGATCCCTGAACCGCTGATCAGGAAAGCATCATTAAAACCATCGCCATTGGGTGAAAAGGCATTCGGGGCATATACGCTGTAAAAGCAGTCATTGGCCTCGATCAGCTGAAAAGTGGTATCGGTGCAGCATTCCCTGCTGACGATAAGTGTCACTTTATAGATTCCGGGCACTTCATATACATGAACAGGGTTTTGCAGCTCAGAAACGGTGCTGTCGCCGAAGTTCCAGTTCCAGGCAGCAGGTTCTCCCTTTGACAGATCAGTGAAATTTGTTTTCTTATTAATGCACACCATTCCGTTTTCAAATGCCGCTTTTAAATTTTCAGGCTGATCTTCCCTGAAAATGGAACTGACAAAATTGGGCAGGGTCCAGCCGCAGACTTTGCCATTCAGTGTCTGTCCGAGGTCTGTATAATTACAGGCTGTTCCTGCTGCATTGGGGCTGGTGATCACACCAAGTACTTTGGCAAGCGACCGGGTTACATAAATTTTGCCGTCAGGACCGAGCTGCATGCCGCGCAGATCACATACAGGTGCATTGGAACCAACCAGCGTGTTGGAGTTGATGATGTCATTTGCATTTCCTGCGAGCAGGTCAAGCTGGTAAAGGCTGCCCGACTTGTTGATGTAATCCAGTGTATGGTTGGATACGTACAGCTTATTGCCATCCGGTGAAAACTCGCAACCATATAACCCGCCGTCATTGGTAAAGCTGGAAGCCGGAACCGTAACTGGATTGGAAACCGTTCCTGTGGCATCGTTGAAATCAAAGATCTCTGCACGTTTGTTGACCAGCGTCACATACGCCAACCGTTTGCCGTCGGAAGATATTTTCATTTGCCCGAGTCCGTCGAACGTATTGCTGAATGGGCTGCCACATGAGGTGATCACCGGGACGGGATTAATTCCTGCATCGGTAATGAGGTATGCATAAAACTGGTCGCTGTACATGAGGTGCGTTACGAGCCAGTAATCTTTTCCGTTCCGATGCCTGACAGCGGCCTGTTTTTCGGCAGCATTGGCATAGAGTATATTATTTTTTGATACAACCTCTCCCATTCCGTTTTGCAGGCTCATGTCAATAAGGTGGTATTGCAGTCCGTTTGCAAAGCCATGTTCTTTGCCATCGACCGTAAACAGGTAATACAGGTTGCAATTACCGGGATAAGGAACAATGAGCGCACCCTGTGTGGCAGAGTAATGACCATTCAGATTACCACCGTTGGTCATGATGGCATGGTTCGAATTCCATACGGTAGTGGCATCCGTATAGAAAAGCAGGTTGCCGCGGCAGTCAGAAATGCACGATATGCCTTCCTTATATTTCACATTTCCGTCTGTTAAAGCGGTCACCGAAAAGTCATTGAACTTCATTCCGGCATTTTCGCCAAAATACCAGGTAGCTGCTTCCTGCTGTGCAAGTAAACCGAATGGTAAAAGCAGTAAACAGGCGAAAAATGTTTTCATCGGTTGAATTGCTAATGAATTCTTAAAAAGACTGGATAACTCCATACAAATATAATGAAGTAAGTTCAAAATTCAATGTCCTGGCTTACAGTTCAGAAAGTTTAGAAGGTTTAGAAAGTTAAGAAGGTTAAGGAGAACGGTTTATTACGCACGGAGTTCACGGAGATCATGGAGAATAGTCGTATAGCCTCAGCCACCGTGTCTTCCACGTATCAGGAGACAAAAAAATCGATGCGTTAAAAACAGAATATTTCACTCCATAGCTCAGAACTTCTCAATCCGTCTGACTGTGTCATTTATATGTAAAAAATAAATTCCAGCTGCCAGGGAAGAAATGTCCAGCGTAGTTTGGCTTATTCCGGGGTAACGTTTTAAAAGCGACCGGCCCAATGGATCGGTGAGATACATTTCATATATGGGTACAACGGATCTGATGTGAATGACATCCTTTGCAGGATTCGGAAATACGGTTATGCCCGCTGATGAACTGTTGTCCGAAATCCCCGCTGGTACCGTTGTGTTCTGCAACAGCAATTCATCGATATAGACAATCCCGCCATAGTAACCGCGGTTTGCCATGGTCAGAGTAACGTAGGGCTGACCGGCAAACACAGTCAGGTCGACGGAATCGGCTACCCAGTCGGAAGGGAAGGAAGGCTGCCAGTAGTTGGCAGAATAAAACCCGGGGATGTTGGCAAGCTGTGCACCGCCATTGATATATAATAACGTGTCGGTGCCGCCGCAGCTTTTCGCATAAACCTTGAGGGTGTCGTTGCTCACGGCATCGCGCCTTGCATAGGAACGATAAAAATAAAACTTCGGATGCTGGGTTCCGCTGAGATCAAACGGGGGGAAAATAAGATTTTCTTCCAGTCCGCCGAGGTTGACAAAGTAGTTATCAAAATAGAGATAGTCATCATTGGGACCGCTGTAACCATCGGTCCAGTATCCGCGGTTCCAGCTTGCGCTGTCGCCATTGGCATCGGTTGCCCTAAAGCCAGCCGGAAGGACAAGCTGGTTGAGGTTGGCAACGGGTTCATACCAGGGCAGGGCAGTGGCCGGATCGACATGCAGAAAATCTGTTCGTACAAGGGTATCCGTTCCTCCTGCATTCCATGCAATCAGGGTGATGGTGTAATTCCCGGTTACGGCATATGAAACCAATGGTGTGTTGGATGTAGACGAAGCCGGTGTGCCTCCGGGGAACAGCCATAAAACTGAATCCACATCTCCGCAGGAGGTATTGATAAAAGAAACAGGTTCACCGGGACAGGCATATGCCGATGATGCCGTTAACAAAGCAACGGGCGGAAGCACATAGGTAGCGGGCGTGAGCTGGTAAAGGTCGCTTTCCCATACACCACGGCCAAAGGTTCCAGCCCGGATCTTGCCAATATCATACTGTATATCAAGCGCAGTGACCAGCACATTGGGAAGGCCGGTATTGTAATACTGCCAGGTTGCAAAGCTGCTATCAATGTAAAATACACCTCCATCCGTTCCGGCGTATACGGAGCCTGTTATTCCATGCTGGCAGGCAAGCACATTTACGGGAATATTGGGAATGCCTGTTGAAATATTCGTCCACGTCTGGCCGGCATCGGATGAATGAAAAACCTTATTGCCTGCTGAATATCCTGAAAACGAAACCCAGATATTTTTTTCATTCGCCGGATCAACAACCAGGTTGGATATGGCAGCAGCGCCAGCGGGCAGCCCGGCAGTTATATTGTAAAACTGGCTGTTGCCCGTTTTAGTTACGTAAACCGAATCAATGTAATAAACATAAACATAATCGGGATTGGCCCGGCTTACTACAAATCCCTGGGGTTCGTACTGAAAACCGTTAACCGCATTATAGGTGGTGCTTGCAATTTTATTATAGGTGTGACCATAATCCACACTCTTGAAAATATCATTGTATGATACATAATAGCTGACATTTTCTTCGCAGTCGTTGAATTGAAAGTTATGGATGTGAAACGATGTGTTGCCAATTAACGGACTTGTTGAAGTATAGAATGTGGAGCCATCATCCTGTGTAAATAGCGGTGTTTGATGTGTGAGGTAAAAAATACTGTCATTCACCGGGTTCAGGTGAGAAGAAAACGACTCAACCAATTGCCAAAACGTTTTATCAATGCCGTTGTTTCCAATCGTATATGGGTTGACATCCAAAGGTGAAACAAGAATTTTATAAGATGTGTCCTGTGAATTGGACATGGTGTAATGATGTGCGAGCTGCATGTTGGCTGTGATGTTTTGAAAAGTAACTCCGTCATCGATGCTGCGGTAAAGTCCGCCGTCGTTGCAGTAATAAATAATCTGATCATTGAGCGGATCAAATGAAATTCCACGCTGATCAGCATGCATGTATGGAAAGGCCCCGCCGGAAGTGGTCTGACTAACCTGGTGAATGGGAGAAGTGCTGTTATCTTTTTTAAAAGTAGCCCTGTAGCCTATCACCATTTTATCGGCAGTAGTTTGTGAGACATCAACCTGTTCGCACACTTCACCAAAAAGAGAATCAAGCATGGAAAAGGTCAAGCCGCTGTCGGTTGATTTATGGACATACAGCCTGGTGTTAAAAAATGGATTGGCCCAGCCGCCTGCCGTGATCAGGTAAAGTACGTTGGGATCAAAGGCAGCCGTTCGGACAAAATATTCGTAATGCCATTGATACGAATTATAAATGCCTGTTACGATCTGCGTAAACAGGTTGCCTCCGTCATCGGAACGGTAATAGGCCGAACCGACGGTATAAACAATGGTGGTATCACCGGGCTTGTATCGCACACTGTTAACACCATCAATCAGGATCTTTGTCCAGGTAGCGCCGGCATCCCAGGTCCGGTAGAGTCCGTCGGTGGTGGCAGCAAGCAGGGTGGAGGGCTGCTGGGGATTGATGATCAGCTCACCGATGGCGAAAGCGGCTGAAGCCTGGAATGCAAGTCCTGTTATATTCCAGGTGCTGCCGCCGTCAGTTGATTTGTAGATACCCATGCTGTTACGCGGCATGTCCATGTTATGTGTACCCGTTGCCAGGTAAAGTATATCGGTGTTGGAGGGATCGATCACCAGGCAGGAAGTGGCCTGGGTTGGAAGCGATTCGGTGATTGGCGTATACGACAAACCGTTATCATTCGTAAGCCAGACTCCGCTGTGGGGCGTGCAAACGTAGAAGCGGCCGGTGTTGACAGTATCAATGGTAATGGACCCGGCACGGCCAACATCTCCATTTCCCGAAGCATTAATGTACGACCAGTTTGCAGCAAGCTGTTCGGGATGGCCATCGCGGTATGATGCCATTTCATCAGCGAAACGGCTTAAGCCATTTTCGTGACCCGGATAATTCCGGTCACGAATCATTTTTTTCAACGCTGACTTGTCTTCCTTATCCCAGGGAGGTTCAGGAAAGTTTTCTTTTTCTTCCTTTAGCTGATTGGAATTAGTTGTTGTATTTTCTTTTTTGTCAGGATTAACTGGCTGCTGGCCGTATATGGACAGCGGCAACAGGCTGCAGAAAAGCAGTCCCAGGTGAAATTTTTTCATTTTTTTCAGATAAAAGTGGTACTGAATATGTCGTGCCGTAATGAAACGGCAATAGCAAATATAATTTAATTATTTTGAAATACCAAGTTAAATGGGTTTCACTTTTTAAGTTTCTAGTTCCTGGTTCTTAATTTCTGGTTTCTCGTTCCTTATTAGAGTTAAGGGCAGGGGCGATGATAAGCTAAACCTGATCGGATCCCGGCGTATGCCGGGTAAGAGCAGGACAGCAGCAAAAAGAAAGCAGTACCGTTTATTTTCAGACCAAAAAAAGTATTTAGAAAAATTACTTCATCCAATTCGTTCCGAATACGATATAATATCCCCAGCTGCCGGGACCGAAGGCCACATCAAGGCCCATACGTAATTTAAATTTCCTGGCCAGCAGGTACCTGAAGCCGGTTCCATAACTGTATTGCCAGTCGGCGTTGGCGAAATTGTCCCAGTCGTCGAATGCTTTGCCTGTGCCTCCGTACAGCATGATGCTCCACCGTCTTACAACATCCCACCTGGCTTCGGCCTCTGTGAGGATGGTGGCATAACCCTGGTAGCGGTAAACAGGGATTCCACGCAGGCTGAGATATGGCAGCATAAAAAAGGGCGGGTCACTGAAAGTTTGCTGTCCGTCGATGCGCAACCCGCCAATGAGTTTTGGCGATAATTTCGCATAGCCATATGCATAATAGTTCATGAGCCAGTAATCGTAATCGCTGCCGATAGCCTTGTTGGAGCATTGTACATCCAGGTGGGCCTTGACGCCTTCATCGGGTGTAAAAATATTGTCCCTGCCGTCATATTCAGCTGTTGCACCAAGCTGGCTGATGGTGTTGTCATAATCTTCAGGCCTTGCAAATTCAGGTGACAGCAGCTGATCGCCTTTGTAAGTGAGCGTTGAATGGAGGAACATATACCGGCCGCCCAGGTACAAGTGCGTATAGCCTACCCGTTTGATGGCCTGGATAAAGAAGGGAATGATTTTGAAATTAAATTTGTATTCATTTTCCACTTCCCGTTTTGTTGTACCAAAAAACGACATGTTGATGTTGGCATAGCCGCCGCCAACGGTGTATTTCAGGCGCCATTTTACAATTGTTCCCGATCTGAACGCGGCTGTCAGCCAGCTGTCGTTCACCGTATAAATGGCTACACCGCCGGTAATATCCGGAGCCACAGGGGTGATTGTGCGTTGGCCATTAACAGTATCGATATACGGAGAATTCTTGGTGATAAATACCGGCAGGAATCCGCCTCCGAAGCCACCCAGCGCAGCTTCCGTAATGATGAGCGGTACTGGAACAAAGCCCTTGTCTTCAATAATGTAATCGCTCAGGTCCAGCGCCCCATCGAGGGAATCGTTGAGGGAATAATTTTTAGTTTTCTTTTGTGCCTGTAGCTGAAAAGACAGGATCATAAGGCCGGAAAGAATGATCAGGGCAGGGGTTGCAAATTTTTTTCCAAGCATAAAATAACCGGTGGGGGAGAAAACGATTTAATAGAAATTCCTATTCCGGAAATGACTAAGGCCGGGTAAAGCTAAAAAATATTTTTACAGCAAAACGATTTAAAATGAAAGCGGGATGAAAATCACCCCGCTGTTGTATCAAAAAAATATGTTCAGTTCCAATGTTCAGATTTTAACAATTTTCTTAACCACCGTGCCGCCGGCTGATCTGATCTCCAGCAGGTAGGTTCCTTTGCTGTAGCCGGTGAGATCGATTTTTTCAGGCTGATTGTTATGCATTTTGCAGGAAGAAGCATGAATTATTTTTCCGGTAAGGTCCTTCAGGTATAAAGTTGCATTTTCAGTTTGGCTGACGTTACTGGTAATGTAAAGATAATTGCTTACCGGGTTTGGAAAAATGCTGATGGCTTCATCGTTGTTAAGCTGACCGATACCCGTTGCATGGTAGGAAATAAAACCGCCCGTAGGTCCGCTGCCGTTAGTTGCGTTAAAATCCAGCAATTTTGTATACATGCCGGTTGTGATATCATAATTAAAGATAACACCCAGGTTGCCTGCACCGCCGCTAAAAGTGGTGCCGCAGAGCAGGGTACCCGACTGTTTCAGGTTTCCCCATGGTTCTCTTCCGTCAGCTCCGTTAAAGCTATAGAGACTGTTGAGCACACCGGTGCTGATATCGAAGCTGAAAATAGTTCCATTGTTAGTGATTCCGCCTGCGCTTGTCATTCCATATAGTAATCCGTTTGATGCTTCGATCAGTCCTCCTTTAGGCGACCGTCCATCTGTACCATTAAAATCATGCAGCTTGACAAATGCTTTTGAAACAGGATCAAAGCTGAAAAGCACGCCATCACCGGTAAGACCATTGCCCGAACCCATGCCATAGAGCAAACCGTTTGATGCAAGCATCAGGTTCCCTTCATGCGTGGTGGTGGCCGGACCACCAAAATCCAAAACATCGCTGTAATAATCGGTGGCGATATCATAACGATAAATAACGCCTCTCGAATTGGCGCCTCCGTACATGGTCATGCCGTAAAGCTTCCCGTTGCATAATACGGGGCTTCCAATTGGATAACTTCCTGTTGCTGACTCCAGGTCAACCAGGTCGGTATAAGTTCCTGTTGCCATGTTATAGCTGTAAATGACTCCGCCTCCATGGATTCCTCCCCCTGAAGCAGCGCCGTAGAGAATTCCATTAGGGCCTTCAATCATGCCGCTCCGCGGATAGTCGCCATGTGCGATGTCAAAATCATACACATCGGTGTAGGTGCCGGTAGATGGTTCGTACCTGAAGCAGGTGCAACTGCCGAATGAGCCGCCATTGAAGCAGGTGCCGTAGAGGTTATCGTCGCTTGCCAGCAGCAGGTCGCCATAAGGCGTATAGCCATCGGGCGGCTGGAAGTTGAAAGCTACAGTGGCACCCGAACCATCGCTGTTTGCCTTGATGATGGTGCCGCCGTTGTTCGCGCCACCATCACGGGTAAGCATCCATAGCTGGTTTTGCGCCTGTAATTGTCCTGAAACCAAAAGCAGGATAAAAAATCCGTTAAATAGTAGTTTTGTTTTCATGGGATTGGAATTTAGTATTCGAATATAAGTAATTATAATAGGAAGACACCTGAACAGGTGAAAAAGTTGCATGAATAGTTATGAGTTATGAGTGATGAGAACTGAGTTATGAGTTATGAGCCCGGATTGAAAAAATTCTCTAGCTTTTTCAGTGAAACCGGCTCTTTCATTCCATAGGAGTAAAGCGTTCTCAATGATTAGGGAAAGGATTGCTGAATTCCGGGTTTGAAATAAAGGAGCTGTCCGAAAGTGAGCGCAGGAAAGCAATCACTTTTTTCTTTTCATCCGCTGTGAGCTTTGTTCCGCCCTGGTGGGCATACTCCATTTTTGAATCGATGTTGGCGCTGAGCTTTACGTTCGTAGTGTAAAAATCGAGCACTTCTTCAAGCGTTTGAAACCTTCCATCGTGCATGTAAGGTGCAGTAAAGGCAAGGTTTCGGAGAGAAGGAATAATAAACTTTCCATTATCTGCCGTTCTGCCCGTTACAGCCCCTCTGCCTTTGTCTTTGTAGTCAAGCGGATCGTAAATTGAATCAAGGCCGTTGTTGCTGAATACCAAATTTGTTCCCAATAAATCTCCATCAGTCATATGGCAATGAATGCAATCAGCTTTGGTTTGATCATTCGCAAGTACAAAACCATCAAATTCGTCTTTGGTTAAGTATCTTTTGCCACTCACCACCTGGTCAAATTTTGACTGATAGGAAATAAGCGTGCGCAGGAACTGGGCAATGGCATAAGCGATTTGAACGCTGTCGATTTTTTGTGTTCCGAATGCCTTTGAGAAAAGCGGCTTGTAGAATTTGTTTTGCTGCAGCCGTTCGGTGGCAATGGTCCATTGCAGGTTCATTTCATTGGAGGTCCTGACCGGATGAAAAACCTGTTCTTCAAGTCCCGATGCCCTGCCGTCCCAGAAAAAAGCAGGATACCATGCCAGGTTAAAAAGCGGCATGGTATTTCTTTTCATGGTTGTTCCATATCTGCCCGCGCTGAACTGAACGGGTGAATCGCTGAAGGCAGCCTGTTGCTTATGACAGCTGGCACATGACATCGTGCTGTCGGAGCTCAGGATCGGATCATAAAACAAATGCCTTCCCAGATTAACTCCCTCAACTGTTACAGGATTATTTGACGCAACAGGCATCTTAGGAAAAAACATAAGCTGTGGAAACCTGTATGGCGTGGTAGAAAACCTGTAACCGCTGCCGAGCACAAAGAGTGAAAGCCCGATAAGAATGAAACCGGCTTTTTGCATGTACTATTTACTTTTGTTTATGACCAGCGGAATTGTTTCAGACCTGATGTTGGTTTTTATTTTCAGGTAGTAAAGTCCGCTTTGATATTTTTCAGTATCAAACCAGAATTTGGTCGGGATGTTGGTCCACTTTTCAACCAGCTTGCCCGACTGGTCAACCAGTTCCATTTTTTCAATGATGTGAAACTCCATCCGTTTCTCGGTTTCAATGTAAACAATACCGTTAGCCGGATTCGGATGTACGTTCAGATACTTTTCCTGTTTGGCTTCGGGGATGGTATGATGGATCGTTACATGGGAAAGAAAATTATCAATCAGCCAGCCTTCTTTTCCATTGTCAACCGAATCTGAAACAAGCGAAAAGCGTAACATCAGCGTATCAGGAAACTGGCTCATCCACGATAAGTCGAAGCACAGCCATATATTGCGCCAGGTTGAATCGGTTCCGCTGAATGCATTTACACCCGATACCAAAGTGTCGTGGTTTGCAGGCTGAAAACCGTAAAAATTATAGGTATACGGATTATTGAAGGCATTTTGCCAGGTCAGGCCGTGATCGGTGGTGTATTCAATAATTCCGCCGTCATAATCCGCATCCATATCCAGCTTTTGCATCCACTCCAGTGCAAGTACTCCCCATGGTGCAAGCTGGTTCAATATCCTGATGATAAACCGTGAGGTGTTGTTTTCGGGATAGTTATATATAGTATCGGTTACAATTGCATTTGGAGCCGTCGCAGCGCTGTCAAAAATAATTTTCTGCGGTGGGCCGATTTGCCATACATTGAAACTGGCCGTGTCAAGTTCAACATTCACTGAGTTGGCAAATGCCGTATCAGCTCCGTCAAAATACTGTGTTTGAAATTGTGCTGCAGAATAATTTACAGCAAAAATCGTAAGTGCTAAAAAGAAGTAGAGTTTTTTCATGCTGTTGGGTTTTAATTATTAAAAATAATGAACGATTTATCTGAAATATCAATTTGTTGTATAAATTACAATGAAATGACTATTATAAAAATATATTTATCATCAGCCAATAGCCAATAGCTAACAGCCAATAGCTGATAGCTGTAGCTAATAACCAATAGCTGATAGCCAATAACTGATAGCCAATAGCTAGTAGCCAATAGCCAATAGCTAACAGCCAACAGACAATAACCAACAGCCAATAGCTAATAGCCAACAGCCAATAGTCAATGAGTAAATTTTTAAAGGAGAAGTAGAAGTTTATTCATGCATTAAATTTGAAGTAAATATAACAATTATTTGATAGATTAAGATTCATTGTTTAATCAGTTTCCCGGTATGAACAACGTTATTGTCAGTGCATACTTTATAGAAATAAATTCCTTTTGAGAGACCGGATAAATCTATTCCGGATCTCACATCAGTCAAAACCTGCTGTATGATTTGATCCCCTGAAAGATTGTAAACAGTGAATTCAAGATCCAGGAGAGTATATTTTGTTACAGTAAGTTTATCAGAAACCGGATTTGGAAAGATTGAAACAGGGAGCTCACCGGAATTGACAGTTTCAACTTCCAATGGTGAATTGCTTAATGACAAATCATCCAGGTAAAGCAAATTAGTTGCAACAACAGTGGTGGAGTAATTGTTAACATTATTTGAGTTAATAAAAAATATGCGTATGCTGTCAGGGTTCAGCAGCGAAACATAGTTTAGGGTTACCTGAAAAGGAGTGTAGGAAGCGGTCGTGTCAAACAGGTAAGAACCGAGCGCAATCGTATCGGTAGAAGTTCCGTTAAACCGGGTTAAAGTTACCTGTGATTCACCTTGTGCAAAGGAGTGTGTTCCACCTTTTATAAATTTGAAATATCCCTGCAGGAATAACGGTCTGTAACTTAACGAATCATGATAATAAATTCGTTGCCTTGCATAATTATACCAGTTGTGCAGGATTAAGGAATAGTTTCCAGAATGAATGTCGGTTGTCTGGCTGATTCCATATCCGGAACTATCAACAGGGAGCAGGAATGACCAGCTGTTAATTATTCCGCCCGAAGGCCCGGGAATTCCATAAAAGGTATCTAAAAAATTGGAATAAACATTCGGATAAATACTGTCCCAGATTTCAAAGCTGCCATTCCTGATCTGTCCAACTGTTTTTGTTGACAGTGAAAATAAGATGGTGATTACAGTTGCCGAAATAACAATCAGCTTTTTCATCGCAGTATTTTTATAACACTACCATTGGCAAAAAACGTTTCTCAGATTCCGTATGCAATATTCAGCCATCGCAACAGCAGCTGATGAAATGCAAATATAAAAAAATCATTGATATGTGAAAACCGGATAATAGGTTCACAGCCCGGAAGGCTATCTCACTTGTACCAGTATACGGGTGAGGGGGGCGTGAATATAGCAGGAGCAAATAAATTATATCATTTTCCAATAGTAAAAAAAGACTATCTGCATCATAACCTTTCAAAATTCACCTTTTGGAATCCGACTTTAATAGTCGCGTTAAGAAATAATTTAATCAGGATACTTCATTTTTCTTATTGCAAACCATTCCTCTTTTCCCTTGCCAATTCCAAATCTAATCATTATTATTGCAATAGCTTTTTAGTGATTAATGATGAGTGAAGCGATGAACGTTTGGATTTTGCGAGATGATTCATAAGTCATAAGTTGGGAGAGAGGAGTTCCGTTGTTTATCAGTTAACCCCCGGATACCGGAACCTCCATCAGCATCAGTATTGTTAGCCTTCGGAGATCCCCGTCTCCTGTAATTCCTGTTTGTACATATAAATCCCGAAATACAATCTTAAAACAAATCCCATGAAACATTTCCTGTACTCAATCTTTTTTTTGCTTTGCATCATTTCAACCGGCACTGCGAATGCACAAACGTCTGACGGCATTCCATACCAGGCTGTGGCCCGCGATACGGCCGGACATCTGATTGCCGGGCAAACCATATCGCTGCGGTTTACCATCCTGCAGGGCAGCATAACCGGTACGGTGGTGTACCAGGAAACGCATACCACCACCACGAACACGCTGGGGCTTTTTACCGTGTATGTTACGAAGGGAACTTCTCCTGGGCCGTTTAACCCGGCGCAATGGGAAATACTGGCAACGCTGGGCGCTTACCTGAAAGTGGAAATTGACGTTACCGGTGGGACTGCTTATGTTGACATGGGCACTACGCAAATGCTGAGCGTGCCGTTTGCCATGTATGCAAAAATTGCAGGTGAGGTGCCGGGCGCAGTTGTTTATAAAGGCACCTGGGATGCAGTGAGCAATACACCAGCTTTATCTTCTGCAGCCGGGACCAAAGGTTTCTATTATGTAGTTTCCAATGCAGCTTCCAGTTCATCAGGCAACACCATGCTCAGTGGAATTGATGACTGGAACGTGGGTGACTGGGCCATATACAATGGCAACGTCTGGCAAAAAGTGGATAATTCCGATTCACCTGTTTCGGCCGGTGGCGTTTCCATAACACCCAATGGCGACATTGCTGCAACCAATGTACAGGATGCCCTGGTGGAAGTGCGTGACGAAACAGATGCCAAGCTATCCTCAAAAATAAACAGGTCGGGAGATACCATGACAGGTGATTTAATTTTAAATGCAGATCCCGCTTCTTCCATGGGAGCAGCTACCAAACAATATGTGGATGCAGGTGATGCAACCTTGCAGACGCAGGTAAGCGGTAAAGTAAACAAGGCAGGTGATACCATGACGGGCTTACTGGTGCTGAATGCAGATCCTGTGAGTTCGCTTGGTGCAGCAACCAAGCAATATGTGGATGCAGTCAGTGCCACTAAACTAAATTTGTCGGGTGGTACCATGACAGGTAATTTAATCCTTCATGCAAATCCGTCAACTACGATGGGTGCCGCTACAAAACAATATGTTGACGATGCAGGCGCTGCGCTGGAAACACAGGTGGACGGGCAGTTCGCGGATCTGATCGATTCCTATGTTCATAAGACGGATGATGGCGTAACGGTTTATCTCGCACCGGGAGCAACCCATAAACGTTTTGGCATCGGTGATACGGCACCAAGTTGTCCGTTGGGCGTAAAAGCCCAGTCGGGTGATGATGATAAAATGATCTGCTTCACTTCCGCCGATGATTCACAAAAATGGAACATCAATTTAAATCCTACCGGCGGAGATGTGGATGGATTCAGCATTGATGATGCAACAACCGGTGTTTCACAAAGCCGTTTTTTTATTGATCACGTTGGCCAGGGAAATGTTGGAATAGGTACGGTTACGCCAACAGCAAAATTGCATGTATCGGGAGCAAATGACGGAGGAAACGTATTGATTAAGCTGCAAAATACGATGGCCATCAATGATGGCTGGAGCCTGGCTCATGTTGATGATCATATAGTGTCGGAAAGAAACGGAGCATTCAGTATTTTCGAACAGGATACAGCTTCTGCATTTCATGAAAGAATTACTATTCTTCCAATAAAAAATGTAGGTATCAATGAGGTATTGCCTTATGCCACGCTGCATGTAAGCAAACCTGCGCTTGATCCTACTTCAGACCTCAGCCTTGCTGAAAATACGGGAATTCTGCTTTTAGGTCCGATAGATAATAAAAATCTTGCCTTCGACAGTCACCAGATCCAGGCACGTTCCGGCGAATATGTCGGTTCGACGCTCAGCATTTTACCTTCTCCGCTTGTGGTGCAGCCGCTGGGTGGCGACCTGGTGATCCATGGAAGCAGTGTAACAGCTACCGATCAGGTAATTATTACCAATGATGGCAAAATTGGTGTGGGAAATATCACACCGCTTGAAAAGATTGATATAGCGGGTGCAATTAAAATCGGAACAACTGTAACTGCCAATGACGGCACGATACGGTACAACGGAAGCGACTTCCAGGGAAGAAAAAGCGGTGCATGGGTTTCGCTGACCGGTGCCGGTAGTTTTATCCCTGCAGGGACAGGTAAGATTTCGTATGATGTGCCTGAAGCAAAGGTGGGAATCGGCGTCAGCGTACCGGTTTCAGCTTTGGATGTAAAGGACAATACTGTTATTCCAACCGGTGATGCAGTTACGGCGCAGTTCCTGAGCCTGAGCTCCTCCTCAGCAGCTTCAACGGGAAACAGGGTTGGCGTAAAAATTACCTGCTCGGGAACCTGGAGTTCGTCAACGGAAGCGAAAAACATCGGCATCTATGTTTCCAGTGTGAGCGGACAAAGTTCATCGTCATCAAACCTTGCTGCCGTGTTTAATGGAAACACCGTGATCGGTGATTTGAGTTCAATGCCCATCGTAGGAGATAACGGACATCGCGTGCTTGCCATTCAATCAGGAACGCCACCGGCTTCTCCTGCAGGCTCCGCTTTAACAGGAACAGGCGGGATACAGCTTTATTCGGCCGATCTTCCGGGGGCAGGTTCCACGCTTCACCTGATGAATGGAAACGGCGATATAGTGAAGCTTTATAAAACAGCGGCGCTAACCGCTCCCAATAACACGGCAGTCAGCTCAAGCTATAATACGGATGTACAGAATGTGATCAATAACATGCGGGACCGCATCAATGATCTTGAATTGAGGTTGCAGTCACTTGGATTGCTTGCGACACCATGAAGCATGGGGTGAACAGAAAAAAAATATTTCACAATTCAAGTCTCAACATGAAAAATAAAATTAAACATATCATCAGCTTCTCCTTCGTTTTGACGTGCCTGTTTCCGGTCATACGTACTGCAGCGCAGACGCTCACACCATTTGTAATGCCGGCAGGAGGAGGTTATGCAACAGGCGGTGGAAATTCACTAAGCTTTACAATTGGCGAACCCGCAACGACAACATTAAGCTCCGGCGGACTTATCTTATCACAGGGAGAGCAGCAGCCTGAAATTGACCTGCTGACCGGAAATATATCACCCACAGACTATTGTACCGGCGCTGGTGTAACCGTTCCATATACGGCAACAGGGTATTACGGCAGCTCCAATATTTTTACCGCCGAGCTCAGTAATGCGGCAGGATCGTTTGCATCGCCGGTAACCATCGGAAGTGTAAGCGGAACAGCAAGCGGCAGTATAACGGCTGTAATTCCACCAGGGACATTGCCGGGAACGGGTTACAGGATCAGGGTTGTGAGCACTCACCCGGTTTTTACAGGTCGTGAAAATGCCCTGGCTGTCACCATTACCAATTCCTGTTGCAATATTTTATTAACAGGAACGGGAACCAATGTGAGCTGTCATAATGGTACCAATGGCGCCATTGATGTTTCATCATCCAATACATCCGGCATCCCTGCTTTCCTGTGGAGCGACGGCAATACGCTGCAGGACCGTAATGGCCTGGCCGCCGGCGCCTATACGGTAACCGTTACTTATGCCGCAGGCTGTTCACAATCACAAACCTTCATCATCATGCAACCCGGACCGCTTGCATTAAATGCATTGCCTGCAAATGTGACCTGCAGGGGAGCGGCCAACGGAAACATCAGCCTGGCGCCGACCGGAAATGCAGGGCCCTATTCTTATCTCTGGAACAACGGGTCGACCTTACAGAACAGAAGTTCGCTTGTTCCCGGCACGTATACGGTTACTGTTAATGATGCCGGCCTTTGCGGCTCCGTTTCACAAACATTTGTGATTACCCAGCCGGCGGCCCACCTCATCATCAATACAAATAAAACGGATGTACGCTGCAATGGCGCTTTAACGGGAGCTGCAACCGCCGCTCCGGGAGGAGGAACTGCCCCTTATACCTATTCGTGGAGCACCATACCCGCAAAAACAACAGCTTCGGTTACAGGACTGGCAGCCGGGGTTTACACCTGCACGGTGACTGATGCAAACGACTGTACAAAAAGTGCAGTCATTACCATTAACCAGCCTGCAGCGATTTCCGTATTGCAAAATCAAACCAACGTAACTTTCCCCGGTGGCAATAACGGCACAGCATCAGTTTCAGTCACAGGAGGTACGCCGGGATATACGTATTCCTGGAATACTGTCCCCGTTAAAACCAGTGCTTCAGTTTCGGGATTAACTGCAGGCACTTATAAATGCAACATTACTGACAGCAAAGGCTGTGTGGTTAAAGCGACTTTTATTATTACACAGCCTGTTGCCAGGGCGGGAGCCGTGAAACCTGATGAAAGCCTTCATGTAACGGTCTATCCCAATCCTTCAGCAGGACTTGTAAGCGTAATGCTCTCCGGCTTCGTTGATCCGGGTCAGGTAAATGCAAAGCTGATTGACATGGCAGGAAGGGAAGTTTACAGCAGGACCATAATGTGGAAGAATGATGAAGCCAAAATTTTTGATTTTACCGCTCTTGAAAACGGCATCTATCATTTCCGTATCGTTTCTGCTAACGGTACCGTAATTGAAAAAATCGTCATTCAGTAATCTATTATATAAGATGAAGAAAACCGGCCTTATGTAAAGGGGCCGGTTTTTTTATGATTTGAATTGCTTTCCAAAACAAAACGGAAATCCAATCATAATATTCCATTAACATTCAGTACGCAGCCGGGTTGTAGCTTTGCACCTGAAATTATATTAAAATGCAAAATACGCTTACCCCTCAAAGAATTTTCTTACGAACGATTAAAGTGGCCATTGCGCTGATGATTTTCCTTTGTATTGTTTTTTACCGTTACCTTGGATAAAAAAAGCCCCCCTGCATTACTAGCAGGGAGGCAATCAAACAGGACCAATAAAGATTATTTATTCATTCTGTTCTTAGCTGTGGCCACTGCACTCTCGGCATTGATAAGACCGGCAAACTGACCATTTGACTTCTTAATCCGTTCATTGATGGCAATGACGTCATTGTTCCTGGCTTTCTTTTGTTCCTTTATCATTGCTACATCACTATCGAGCTCTTTCTGATACTGCGTGATGTTCACGGCATTTTTGGAAGCTGCTTTGTCATTCCCTGCTTTCAGGTTTTTATCAAGCGCTTTCCTTTCGCTTCGAATTTCGCAATAGTCTTTTCTGATCTCGCGTTTCTGATCGCGTATAGCCTGGTCGTATCCTTCCATGAGCGCCATTTTATCGGCACGCAGATAGGATTTATACCTTTTCAGGTCGGCCATTTCCTTTCTTATTTCTTTTTTGGCTGCTATTTCCTCAGCTACATTTTTCGCTGCAACAGCATTTTTACGTTTCTGCTCCAATGCTTCAATCTTGCTGCGTTGCATCTGGATGTTGGAAATATCCCGGCTTATGTCTGATTTCTCTCTTGAGAAATAAACCACTGCATCTGTCGAAGCAGTTTGGGTGTACTGACTGTAAGCCGGCATGCAGACAGCTCCAAGCGCCAGGAATCCCGGCACAAGCAGCATTTTTTTTAGTGTCTTCATTTTGTCCTCCTTTTTTTTAATGCTAACACCGGTAAGGCGTAAAAATGCATGCCAGTATATGATGGCATTTGTGGCATCTTGCTGATTATAAGCTAGTTAATATAATTTTCCTGGATTGGGAAACAACCGTCCTGCTATTTTAATTCCTGTTGTCCCGCTCTTTTCCCGGCATTCGCCGGGCATCCGATCGGGTTTAGATTATAAGCTTCATTGCAATTCAATTTACAGCAGAAGGAAAAAATCGAAAAAAAATGTAAGCACGACTGGTATTCCGATGTGTACTATATATTTCTTTCATGAATCATAAACGAGCTGATTTATTTAATGCGACCCCTTCAGGGTCGGATTGGTTTTGTGCTTCAATGCTATAAACATGTGAACCCGTCGGGTTCATCGGAGTATATATTTACACGCTTTGGGTTCAAAATGAAACAAGAACCGACCCCGAAGGGGTCAAATGTTTATAGAAATAATTGACCACCAAATATACGACCCTGAAAGGGTCGCATGTTCTCGCAATTTGTCTACGTTGATTTTCTGCGGCGTTTTCGATATGCCTGTTGCGGGGCGAAGTGTCATGGTTCTATTTTCGTGCATACTTCCAGTGCCGTTGCTTCCCTTCGCTGATCCATTCCAGGGCAGTTTCAATCCGCTTATTCCTGGTTGCTTCCGTTTTGGCTTCACCGATCCATTCAGCATATTCTTTTTTATGCGACGGACTGAAATTTTCGAAAACCTGTCTTGCTTTTTTATTTTTATTCAAAGCTGCTATAAAAAGCGGAGGAATGACCAGGTCTTTGGTTTCGGTTTTTTTACGCGGTGCCAGTTTGATGCCTTTATCATTCAGCTGCATGGCCTCTCTGATATTTGCTATGATCTTTTTATCGGGGGGAAGGTCATCCATCGAAGTGATCCTGCCAAAATGCCCCATGGCTTCCTGGTTGCCGTCTTTCATTTTCTTCGCATCCTTCATCAGCGAAGCTTTCCAGAAACCGATGGCGCAATGCTGCTTAAATGAAGCCATGCTGCACATCATTTCTCCTTTGTAATCAAAATGCGGGAAGCTCCATTTCATTGTTTCTTCCACGTCAGCACAGGCATAATGCACCAGTTCCCGGAAATGCATCAGGATGGGCCTGGCAAATGGGGAGGCATTCAGAATATACTGATCAATTCGATTGTCTTTTTTTCCCATATTAATTGTTTTCACACAAAAATAAACATTAACGGGTATCTTCGCGCATCATGAAAGCAGTATCTGTACATGAATTGAAAAAAACGCTGGCAACCCTGAAGCAGCCCGAACTGCTTGCAGTCCTGAACCGCCTGGCCAGATTTAAAAAAGAAAATAAAGAACTGATCACCTACCTCCTGTATGATTCACAGGATGAAGAAGCTTACAAAAACAGCATCAGGGCCGAAATTGATGTGCAATTCAGCGAAATGAATTCAAGCAACATGCACCTGGCAAAAAAAAGCATCAGGAAGATTCTCCGGATGGTGAATAAATTCAGCCGGTACAGCGGCAACAAGCAGACGGAAGCAGAGCTCAGGATTTATTTTTGCCAGGCATTAAAATCTTCAGGAATACCATTCACGAAAAGCGCAGTGATGGTAAACATGTACGAAAACCAGCTGAAAAAAATCAGGCTACTCCTTGAGGGCATGCATGAAGACATTCAGTATGATTACAGGGAAAGCCTGGAAGCACTTCCTTTAAAGTGATTATTGCTTTTTTCTCTTAACAGTTTTCTTTTCCTCTTCTTCCTCTTCTTCCGTTTCAATATGGAAGCGGTGCATGATGCGGTGCAGGACAGGCGCCAGGAGCACAGCTACCGTTGTCAGAAAAGTGATTCCGCAGAAGAGTGAATAAACGGAAGCGAAATATTTGGAGGCATCATTGGTAAGTGTGTCAACAGGACCCATGCCACCCAATAACATGCTGGCATTTAACAGGGCATCCACAAAGCTGAAATGCGCAAATGTCATATAGCCGGAAACACCAATACCGAGCGAGCCAAGAATGATTGTAAAGGCAAGCAGCGTATTATTCAGCAGGCGCCTGTAATATTTTTTCTTCGGAATAAGCGGCTTGTCCTTATGCTCATAATGAAACATGATACACTATTTGCAGGCAAATGTAATGTTTCATAAGTATAAATTGATGAAGGGGGCCTGGACCGCAGAACTTCATTTCAAGATAGTTTTTCCGGCGATGAATTTTCTTATGTTCAGTTATCCGGTGCACCCTGCTCCAGCCAGCATTGAATCTTATCAAGATCAGCCGTGGAAAGCGGATTGAGCGGAGGCATGGACTTCGTTTCCATCACCCTGAGTTGAAATTTGCCGTGGTCGACTTTTATTTTTAGCGAATCATAGACGGTGAAATTGCCCTGGGGAAATCCGGCGACGTGACAGCCCTGGATGGCGCAACGTGTATTGATGATGGGTTGAATGTCACCGGCAAATGAAATGGCACGGCACGGATCAGGTGCAACTGCCACTTCATTTTTTTTACCGGTGCATGAACCCAGAAAAATTAACATAAAAAGAAATGCGAAACAATTCCGCATTTTATTTGGTAACAGGAACCAGCACCCGTTTGGTCAACATAGCCTCACCGGCTGACATGCTGATCATGTAAATGCCGGGTGACAGGCCGGTCAGCGAATAAAGCGGAATCTGGTGGATGCCTGCTGACCGGTTGCTGCTCCCGTTATATACGATTTCTCCCAGGGCATTACTGATCTGAAGCGTGACAGCAGCTGATTTTATTAATTCATAAGTAAGCACGGAGGCAGCTGTAACCGGATTTGGTTTTACATCCAGGGCAACGATCTGTTCGGTTAAATCCCGGATTCCTGTGGCTGCAGTGATGTTCACGGTATAATCTTCCATCTCCCCATGGTAGCCGAACGGATCGGGGGGAAGGTCACAGGGTGTTGGCAGGGTATGACCGCCCAGGTTCGACATTTTTGCAGCCACACGCATGCGTTTGATGCCGGGTGTCACAGAAGCCGGAACAGCAAAGAAACCCGTATACGTTCCGGGAGGATGGTGATCAACGGTAATCACCACTTCGCCCGGATCATCGAGCTGGTAGTCGTTGTTGAAATCAATGTACACCCGCAGATTCATATCTGGGCAGATGCTTCCGTCAATGGTATGTGTAATCGAAATGGTGTTCATAACACCAATCTGTAAGGTGGTGGACAAACCGGTGCTGACATAACTGTTGTTGGGATAATTCTCCAGGTCGGAAGAGGAGCGGTTGATGGTGTTAATGGTCACATTGGTGATGCCCGGCATGGCAGGTGAATACGGAACAATGGTATTGGGAACGCACCACTGGGCCGTGCACAACCTGGCAAAGGACAAGGAAAGGGAGAGGAAAAGTAATTTTTTCAGCATGTTTTTGGTTTTTAAAAGGACGGCGTGACAGGAAGGGATGATTGAAATCTGTTTATTCACCGCCCAGGTTAACGATATGTGAATCCCTTGCTGCCATTGGTTTATCAAAGTAACAAAAGAGTTCAGCAGCGTCCTGATAATGAATATTTAATAATCCTTAAAAAATCCTTAAATATTTTTTTCAGGAAAAATTTTGAGCGACATTTGAAACATGGAACTGAAGAACATCCGGCTGATCATTGTGCTGGTGGGTCTGGCACTGCTGGCCCTTACAGGCATGCAGCTGTTCTGGGCATATCATGCCTACAGGCTGCATGAAAAAACGTTCCTCACCAATGCTTCCGAATCCATGTCCCGGACGGTAAAAACCATGAATGACGGACTGGAATGTTTCGAGCTTTTTTCAAAGGTTCACATCAATCCCTGGGAAGGCTTTTATATGATCAGGCAGAAATGTGATAAAGAGACGGAGACGTTTTTGAAGGGCCAGGAATCGATTGACACGGTGCCGATGTATTTTGCACTTGCGAACAAGAATTTCCCGTTCGATTACAACAACCTGATCTTCGGAGTGGCAGCCAACCTGGAAATGACGCTGCGTTTCCGCTACCTTGATGATTCTTCAGCGCTGGATAATACCGTGAACAGGCATAATGAAATAACCCTGCAGAATTTCAGGGAAAAGTTTTCGGACAGGGCACCTATCCATGAAATATATGATCCGCATATGATGGATTCGCTGCTCCGGAACGAATTCGGGAAAGCCGCCATTCATGAGCACTATCACTTTGCTTATCTGAATAAAACCACAAACCGCATTGAATACGCCGGAAAGGGAGCCGATACCACGCTCCTGCTGAGCAGTCCGTTCCATACGAGGCTTACTTCCAGCGCTTATTTTTCCAGGCCGTATGAGCTGTTGCTTTATTATGACAATTATGAGCAGATGCTTTTCGCAGGCATCAGAACCGGTCTGATCATTTCGCTGGTGGTTGTGTCCATCCTGCTCATTTCCTTTTATATCTTTATCCGCATCATCCTGCGTCAGCGGAAATTGTCGGAGCTGAAGAACGATTTCATTAATAACATGACGCATGAATTCAAAACGCCGTTGGCGAATATTTCAGTGGCGCTGGAAACGCTGTCGGATGACAACCTGAAAAAAAATATTCCTGATAAAAACATTTTCAATATCATTGGCCAGGAAACAGAACGGTTGCGGGAAAATGTGGAGAAGATCCTGCATGTGGCCAGGTTTGAAAAAGAAAAGATCCATTTATCATTTGAAAGGCTCGATACATCACAGCTCATACAAAAGGCTGCTTCCAGCTTCGATGCATTGCTGAACAACAACGGTGTATCGCTTTCCTGTGATTTCAGGGCCGACAACCCTTTTATTTTTGCTGATGAAACACACCTGATCAATGTGATGTGCAACCTGGTTGACAATTCGATCAAATATTCCAGAAATGGTCATTGCGAGATCAGGATAGCCACGGCGAACTTGAAAGAGGGGGTGATGATTTCGGTGACGGATAACGGCATTGGTATCAGCAGGGAAAGTCAGAAAAGGATTTTCGAAAAATTTTACCGTGAACCAAACGGAAACATTCATAATGTAAAGGGGTTCGGACTGGGATTGACCTACGTTAAATCCATTGTGGATTCACATCATGGCACCATTAACGTTTCAAGCCGGCATGGCAGCGGAACGGAATTTGAAATTTATTTACCTTTTAACAGTCAACATGGAGTCAGCTAACGACATCAGGATTTTACTTGTTGAAGACGACAAAAATCTTGGTTACCTGCTCAAGAGCAGCTTTGAACAAAAGGGGTTCTCCGTTTGCCTGAGCACCGACGGAAAGCAGGGTTTCAGAAGCTTCAGGCAAAACCGTTTTCATTTGTGCATACTGGATGTGATGCTGCCGGGAAAGGACGGCTTTACACTGGCAAGCGATATTAAAAAGCTGGACGACGCCATGCCTGTTATTTTCCTTACTTCACGTTCGCTTGAAATGGACAAGGTGTACGGTTTTCAGCTGGGGTGTGACGATTACATCACCAAGCCTTTTAGTGTAATGGAACTGCTGCTTCGCGTCAATGCCGTCTTAAAAAGAACGGGTCCGCAGGATACCAAATCAAAAGCAACCGTATTCATGATCGGCAAATACCGTTTTGATTATTCCAACCGCCTGTTGTTTTTCCCTGATCAGAGCGGCCGGACTTTATCCATGAAAGAAGCGGAGCTGCTGAAGATGTTTTGCGAACAGGGAAATGAGCTGATCCATCGTCAGTATATGATGAATAAGATATGGGGTAATGACGATTATTATGTTTCCAAAAGCATGGATGTTTTTATTACCCGTCTTCGCAAACTCCTGAAACAGGATCCCGGAATTGAGATTCAAAACGTTTATGGAACTGGGTTTAAGCTGTTGATTCATTCATTACCCTGATTTTGTTGCATTTCCTGGTTATGTGAAATTTGTATTTTTTCGGTTGGGAAGAATAAAAGTTAGAGGAATACTTTTTCCACTCATGTTGCGATCCGACAATATTTTATTCCGTTGCCTGATGTAGTAATAAAATATTTGCATTATTAAAAGTCTTTCATTATGTTTACATTCCAGGCGTGGGTTTTTTTAAAAGAGATATTAAAATTTCTTTAAATTTTTATTAAAGTTACAATACTAAGCCATATTAGTTTTTCACAATTATTTTTTATTAACAATCTAAATTTAAATCAAATGAAAAGGAAACAAATTAAATCAGCGCTCAATAAAAAGAAGTTCAAGATTTCAATCATTGCAGCGTTTTTAATCTTGGGAAGCATCAGTGTAATTGCCCAACAACGTTATCATCAGGGAACGGGCACAATATTAACTGTCCCTACTAGCAAATCTGGAGTTACAAAATTAAATTGCGATGTGAGGGATATTAGTAGTTATCCTCTGTCTGTAATAGTATGGGATGGTGCAACGCCTGGCTTTTTTTGGAAATGGACTAATGGAACAACAACTTATTCGGGAACAGTTTCATTACCGTCGTATGCTTTTGCCCCTGATGTTGCTATCTTATATGATTGGGATATTGATCATAATAAAGCTGCAATTGTTATTGTTTATACCGAGATTAATCCAGGTAACACTGCCTTTTGCAATTATGTGCATTATGCATCATGGGTTTATGATCATTCAAATCAAACTGTTTCTGCATTAAATTCTGAAGTTGATATAACTACTGACTGTTATAAAGAAGATTGTGCTTCAATTGATGGAGATACAAGAGGTTATTTTGCAATGGCATGGGCAAATACAGGTGATTTGCATACGATTGCAGGTACTATATTACTTAGATTGGGGACCTTTGATGTTGATTACGGAGGGGATAAAACATTAAATCTTCCTTCCATTAGTAATTGTCCTGATATTGCTATGCCTGATGTTGCATTATATGGATATGGCGCTGTGGCTTCAAATAACTATATTTATTATAGCTACACCAGGTGTGGTCGCACAAAGCTTTGTGAGCAAACTCAAAATTTCGATGATATATACAGTGGCTCAGTACCTTCTGTTTATTCTTCTCATTATGAAACAGCGCCTGGAAATGCCATTTTCGATTTTCCAAGGATTGCGGCCAATCAATATTTTGCTATGGGAGGTCCCGGCAATGGTGCTAAAAAGAATGAATTTACTATAGTAGCTCAGTTAAATGATGTTATTGGTGGCCAGGACTATAATTCTATTTATGCACTGACTGCAACAAATGCCGGAGGTAATCCAAATGTTTTGATTTATGCTCCATTTAATGTGAATACTAATTACTATTCTCCAACAATTTCTGAATTTTTTGTTACAAGCGGGACACAGTTCGTGACGGATGAAAATAAACTGGGAATTTTAATAAATCAATACCCTGTTGTTGCTTATGACAGAAATAATGATCACGTTGTTATTTCCTGGAGTATGGTCTATAATGAAGGTGTATATCCTACGTCATATCCTTACGGTGCATTTCCTGCACATGTTTATTCCAATCCAGATTATGACGGAACTAATGATCCTTCAATGCAGCCAACTTTTGGAATATCAAATTGTCCTTACAATAGTATTGACAATACTGCCGCAAATACAAATTCTGACGATGTTTTTTATATGGCTGTATCATCACATAATACATATAATCTTTTATATGCATGGATGACAGGAAATGGAGATTTAAATTATAAGGTTGTAACAAGTGGTACCCAGCCAAGGCTTGAACAGAATTTATTGAATGGTGAAATTATTTACTCAAACCCATTTAACCCGAATAACGGAAAGATTCAAATTAATGTGAATCCTTCTGAACGCTATAAGCTAGCTGTTCAGAATATGTTAGGGCAGGAATTGCTTTATTTAGACGGATGTAAAGATGAATTGGAAACAGCACTAACCGAAGGATAAAAAAAAACGGAGGTTGGCCTTTACATGGTTTCATTGGAAAATTCATTAAGCGGTGGATATTCCCAAAAAATGATGATAACCAAATAATATTCAGGAAGAGGTCAGGAATTCCAATATTTCTGACCCTTTTTTATCTTATATATTCTAATACCTGCTATGAAAAAGTATAGGATGTTCACCGGTGTGTGGCTTGTAATTTTAACACTGCAATTTAATTTCATATACTGTCAGAATTTAATTCCAAACCCGGGTTTTGAAATTTATTACAGTTGTCCAACTACCACAGCACAGGTAGACTCCTGCCTCGGGTGGAAACGTGTGGAATGGACACCAGATTATTTTAATTCCTGTAATACTGGCAACATTGTTAGTGTTCCTTCCAATTCGTTAGGCTACCAACCTGCACACAGCGGATGTGGTTATTGCGGATTTTATTCGGTAATTGAAAATTTGTCATATGGAAAGGAAATTATTCAGGCACAACTAACATCAACGCTGATGGTTGGTACAAAATATTATTTTTCATTTCAGGTTGCATTATGTGATGGGAACTTAGCCGGAGGATGGACAGCAGGATCAAACAAAATAGGATTTCGTTTATCTACCATGGCCTGGCTCCCAGGGAATAATAACAGCCCTCCGATTGACAATTACGCCACATTTTATACTGATTCGATCATAACCGATACGACTAACTGGACCACCATTACCGGAAGCATCGTTGCAGATTCTGCATATAACTTTATTACTTTCGGGAATTTTTTCGACAGCCTGCATATTCAGTTTATTATTATTTCAGGCATTGATACTACATCTTATTATTATATTGATGATGTCTGCCTTTCACCTGACAGTGTAACCTGCATCACGGTAACCGATTCCTGTCGCACTTTGCCTTTCAACAATATTGCAGAAAATGATAAATCTGATAAAATTATCTTCTTGCCGAACCCTTTCGGCGATGAACTGTCCATTTCGGCTCAGGGTCTGGAAGAAACGGAACTGAGCATTTATGATGTTAATTGCAGGGAAGCCATAAACAAAAAATTCAATAATAGCTTAAAATTAAATACTACAGGATTATCAGATGGAATTTATTTTTACAGAATATCTGACAAGCGGAGAATCATTAAATCAGGGAAAATAATCAAGACTGTATTTTAAATCCTGTTCTTGATTCGTGCCGAAAACCTCAAAGCTTTAAATGATTACTTCGCAAAAAGCAACACACTCCTTCCAGTCCTCGTATCATCAAAATTTATGATGAACTGATTTTTCATTATTGCCATATGAAAATAAGGTAATGCGTTTTTTAGTGGAAGTGATTTGCCAGGGTATTATGATTTGTTCTGGCGCTTCAATTAAATTTACATTCAATTTTTTTTCAAATCAGAGGCTTGCACTAAACCTCTCAACCGACCAACTTTGAATTCTTATAAACTTCCAGTGGCATATTTTTTTGATCTTCTCATAAAAAGCACCATGAAATACTTCAGGATAGTGATATTTTTATTAGCCTATTATATTGTAAGCTGTTCAAAGGTGCCCATCACCAACAGGAAGCAAACGCATCTTCTTCCTGAAAGCCAGCTGATCGGCATGAGCCTGACGGAGTACAGGAGTTTTTTACAGGAGCATCCACCGGTGGCAGGCGGCACGAATGTTCAGCTGGTTAAAAATGTGGGAGCGCGTATACAGCAGGCTGTTATTAAGTTTATGTCGCAAAACGGAGAAAAGGACAGGATTAAAGGATATAAATGGGAATTCAACCTGGTTGAGTCGAAGGAAATAAATGCCTGGTGCATGCCAGGCGGGAAAGTTGTGGTGTATTCGGGAATACTGCCGCTTACGCAAACCGAAACCGGGCTTGCCATTGTGATGGGACATGAAATCGGTCATGCCATAGCCCAGCATGGCAATGAAAGGATCAGCCAGCAGTTGATTGCAGCAGGAGTAGGATTGGGACTTGATTATTATCTTTCGAACAAGCCAAAAGAAACCCATGATTTATTTATGGCGGCTTACGGCATAGGAGCCGAAGTAGGTGTGCTGCTGCCGTATTCACGTTTACAGGAAACTGAAGCCGATAAGCTGGGTCTTGTTTTTGCCGCTATGGCCGGTTACGATCCGCGGGAAGCAATTCCTTTCTGGCAACGCATGGCCAAAGTTGGTGGTGCAAAGCCGCCCGAATTTTTAAGCACCCACCCGGGTGACGAGCGCCGCATTGCAGACCTGCAGGAATATATGCCCAAAGCGCTGAAGTATTATAAAAAATAAACTGAATGTGATCAGTTGTTTTTAAACCCGATGGTCACTTTTGGTTTTTCAGAAATCTGAAAATCTCTTTCTTCGAGGTGATAAATATCAGCCAGCGTCATTTCGTGATTTGGAACAAACTGGTAGCCGAGCTCCCTGCACAGCTGGTTGGTTTTTTCAGCCGTCAGCTCTTTGAAGCAGTATTTGGCAATCAACCGGCCTTTCCTTAGTAAGGCAGGGTCAATATCAGCAATGTCGTTGTTAAATGTGCAGATGATCTGAATATGGAAAAAATCAGAAAGCACACCGTCGGCCAGGTTGAGCAGGTTGACGATGACATGGTCGGGGTCGTTGCTTCTTTTTTTCAGGATGCTGTCAGCGTCCTCGATAATGAGCAGTGAGTTGTGGAAGTCGTTAAGCAGGTTGAGAAATTCAGCGCTTCCAATCTTATAAGTAAGGTTTGCAGGAACAAACAATTTTTGCTTGCCAACGCGGGAAGACAGGTAACGGATGTAAGATGTTTTTCCTGTTCCGGATTTTCCGTAAAAAACAATCAATCCTTTGTCATCCTTCTTGTTCAGCCTGGTGAGCAACAATTCATGCAAAGGCAACAGGTCGGCGTTATAGTTGATGGCCAGCTCGTAAATGGGAGAATGCATGGTCATTTCATAAAACTCCAGGTTCTTATCCTTGTTCTGCATCAGCAGCAGCACTTCACTTTTCTCCACCTTCTTGAGGCTGAAACACTGCTTGATCACCTGAATAATGGAATCAACTTTTTTTTCAGGCACTTCATCGGAATAATAAACCTGCACGTCATTCGCATTTCCGAATTCCCACGGCGGGAAACAGAGTAAAAGCTCTTCGCCAAGGATGTAAGCGCTCACACCCGGCGACCTCACATCTTTACCGGAGTGGATATGTGTTTCAAAAACCGCAGCATCCTGTAAGTTGAACTGCTCGGAAAGCAGACCTAACAGCTTTTGCTTGTTGATATCCTTAAACCAGTGACGGTGCGGAAATTTATTATATAACTTATAGTAGTAGACATAGGGGTTAAAAAACTCCTGCTTGCCGAACATAGCTGAAAAGTCAGCCTTTCTTTCAAGGTCTCTGATCTTTTCTTTTTCATGACGACCGGAAGGTTTTTTCATACAGGTTGTGAAGTGGCATACATTTTTAAAGGTCACTATTAATTGTAAAAAAATATGCCATTACCTGTTTCCTTTCCCCACAATCACATCAAGAAATAAAAGACAGACAACATGAGCCTGCTCAAAAATATTTTCCTGGCCGAGGATGATAAAGAAGACCAGGAAATATTTACCACTGTACTGAAGGAGATTGATCAATCCATTGTTTGCGAGATCGCAGAGAACGGCAGGGACGCACTTGTCAGGCTGCGGAAGCGGACCGATTTGCCTGACATTATTTTCCTCGATCTGAACATGCCGTTGATGAATGGATTTGAATGCCTGAGCAAGCTTAAAAACGAAAAAAAATTATCCGGTCTGCCTGTTGTTATTTTCACAACTTCCAACAATCCACAGGAAGCGCAGGCCACGCATCAGCTTGGTGCAAATGTTTTCCTGAGCAAACCACCGACCATGTCGGAGCTGCGTTCGAAAGTGGAACGGATCCTGAAAATGGATTTCAAAGGCGGAAAACACGGATATGTAGTTCAGTATTCGGTGTAAACAAACCTGTCATCAGAATCTCCTTCCTGAATTGACAGCTAAAATATTTTTGAACAGGTTGTAAATAGTTTTCAACAACCGGCAATCCGGAAATTTCCGCTAAATTTTCTTAAATGGTTCTTACTGTGCCTTTTTGATCTGATCGGAACGTATTAACACAGAAATATACCGTGTGTAAGTTTTAATCTTCATTCTTGTATATTTTTTATAAAAGACAGACTTTTACAGACAGTTGCCCTATTTTATTAACATGCTTATTGCGACCAACCATGCAAAAAAGATTACCTTATTATCTCTTCGTTTGCTTTTTCCTGCTTACTGCTTCGATTAAAGCACAATCATTAACCTACAAATTCAACAATAACTTCAGTGAGCGTTGCGGTCTTGCCGCTCCGCTCATACCTGTCTGCAGCGATTATTTTCAGCAGGATACGCTGCCTGATGCCGGCGGCATTATCCGTAATGTTTATCATTTCGGAAATAACTGCGGTTTGACATACGACAATGCAGCATCAGGTTTGGTGATGAGTGAATCGTACAGCGTTGAAATGTACTTCAAGCTGGATAATTCAACCAGCTATTGCAAGATCCTTGATTTTAAAGATAAGACCCAGGATTACGGATTGTACGTAACCGACAACCTGGTCCAGTTTTATAATATCATCTCAACCAATACAACTGCTTTTACATCGGGGCAGTATGCGCACCTGGTGCTTGCACGCGATTCGACAACACAGCTGACACAGGTTTATGTGAACGGCCAATTTGCCATTGAGTTTATTGACAGTCTGCAGATGGCCCTGCTGGATGGCGCCAACCTGTTGCACCTGTTCCAGGACGACCTTGCCTTCTGCTGCGAAACAAGTCCTGGTTCGATCGCGCTCTTCCGTATGTATGATGCAGCACTCGACAGCGCCCAGGTGCTGAATGCCTTTAATACACTTGGCGATGCACTCATGCCTCATGCCTTCACCATCGACCAGGACAGGCAATGCCTCAGTGGAAATGCTTTTACATTTCATAACTATTCACCCGATACACTTACCGCATCCTATACCTGGTATTTTGGCGACAGCGACAGTGCTGCAACCATTCATACGCTGCACAGCTATGTAACGGATGGCATATATGATGTCTGGCTCCTGAGCAATGATAACGGGTGCATGGATACAACGGCCGGAACGGTTACAGTTTTTGCTGATCCATTTCCTGACCTGGGTACCGATCCGGTGCTCTGCAACGCGCTCCCGGTTACGCTCGATCCCGGCGTATTCAGCAGCTATGCCTGGAGCGACGGATCCACGGATCAGACCCTGATGATCAATCAGCCCGGGCCTTACTGGGTTTCGGTTATCGACACCAATGGCTGCACCGGTTCCGATTCGGTGCTGGCTGTTGTCACACCGGTTATCAATATCGGTCCGGATTCGATGTTCTGCGGATCGGTGAATACCACCCTTGATGGAGGTCCCGGGCAGGCTGCCTACCTGTGGAGCGACGGATCAACACAACAGACGCTGGCTGTAACGGACTCGGGATTTTATATGGTTACCATTACCGCATTCAGCGGTTGCATGAACACCGATACGATTTACCTTGGAATTGTTGACCTGCCTGCACTGGAACTGGGAAGTGACACGATGATCTGCGAAGGCAATACGTTTGTGCTTGATGCCGGTCCTTTCTATAATTACCTGTGGCAGGACAGTTCTGTCAACCAGACTTACCCGGTGACATCAACAGGAACCTATGCGGTGCAGATCACCGATCTGGGCGGCTGTTCAAATTCGGATACCATCCAGGTTGTAGTCAACCCTTCGCCAGTGGTTAACCTGGGCAACGATTCAGCTTACTGCGGTTCGCTTGCACTGACGCTTGCAGTTGACAGCGGTTATGTTTCTTACAGCTGGAGCGACGGATCATCACTTTCATCGTTGCAGATCAGTGATTCAGGCAGCTACCATGTAATGGTGGCTGATTCCAACGGCTGCATGTCAGGAGATACGATTACGCTAGCCATCAACAGCCTGCCCGTATTCAGTCTTGGCAGTGATACTTCCTTTTGCGAGGGCACTGTATTTATGCTTACCTGTGATACGCTGTTCACCGGTTATCTCTGGAACGACGGATCCACGCTTTCATCACTCGGGGTTACTGATTCGGGAACATATAGTGTAATGGTTACGGACACCAACGGCTGCCAGGCGGCTGATTCAATTTACATGATGTTATATCCTGCCATCCAGGTCGACCTTGGTGCCGATACCTCTTTCTGCCCCAATGCCTCTTTCATGCTGGATGCAGGCAGCGGCTTCACCACTTATCTGTGGAATGACGGAACATCATCTTCATCGCTCACCGTTACCGATTCTGGATCATATAGTGTTACCGTTACCGGACCAGGCGGATGTATGGCTTATGATTCGGTGTTCGTCGGACTGCTTCAGTTGCCCGTGGTTGAACTGGGTGCCGACACTGCATTCTGCGCCGGCGATTCGCTGGTCGTTGATGCAGGTGCAGGCTTTGCCAGCTACCTGTGGAGTAACGGCTCTACAGCTTCTTCAGTTACTGCCGATTCAACTGGCATTTACCTGGTAACAGTTACGAATGCCTCAGGCTGTACTGCAGCCGACAGTATTTCAGTCACTGTTAATCCGCTGCCTCCCACGCCAACCATTACTTACACCATTGGCAACCCGCTGATCTCCGATGCTGCAACAGGCAACCAGTGGTATGACCAGAACGGTCCCATAGCAGGAGCCACCAACTCCTTTTACCAGCCTACCCAGGCCGGCGTATACTACGTGATCGTTACCGATGTCAACGGCTGTATTTCGGCGCCAAGCAACAGCATCGTATACGGGGTCGGCATATCATCAATTAATGACCAGGAATTTGAAATTTATCCCAATCCGGCACACGACAGGATGGTTGTTAAGTTCAATACGAAAGCCGGAGAGTCTGTGATCAGGATCTGTGACCTGCAGGGAAGGGAAATCCGCAGCTATGATGCCGGCCTTGCCGATGTAAAAGGAAAGGTTGAACTGGATGTGAGCATGTTGCAGCCCGGAGTTTACCTGCTTCAGCTTGTTACATCCGGTCAGGTTTCCAATGCCAGGTTTATCAGGCAGTAACATTAATATTTACTGAAAACATATCAGCAGCAACCGGTGATCATTGTCACCGGTTGTTTTCGTTTACGCGCGTCTTAACATTTGAATGTAAAAATTGTGTCATTGCTGCATGGCGGCTGAATTTTTCATACTTTTATCAGGCTAAAAAACTCAACAACACCATGTTAAAATTTACGAAGCTTTTTTTATTTTCATTACTTGTTATCTGTACTCAGCAAACCCTGCCCGTTTTTGCACAGCAGGAAGGCGAAGAGGAAATGGAAGAAAACGGTGCGCTCCGTCAAAAGCTGTTTTTTGAAACCCTCCATGCTCCCATGGTCATGCCTGGCGCTGACTATTATATGGAACTTGCCAAACAAATCAGCATGATGCCAAAGGAAGGCGAGGGGATGAAGGTGCAGAGCGTGAACAGCTGGGAATACTGCGGCGCTGACGGTGTAAGGATCAACCTGGGCAATACAAAGCTCAGCGGCAGGATCACCAACTTTGAACTGCGTTCATCTGACAATGATCAGATCAAGGTGGTTGCTGCCAGCGGCGGCGTATGGCGGTATACGGGCGGTCCGAACCTGACCGCTGTTTCTATGAGCGATCAGCTCACCAGCCTCTGGGGCGGGGCGTATGCTTCCGATCCCAATGACTCCATGGTAGCCTTTTTCGGAACAGGTGAGTTCGGTGTGCATGGTGGTACCGGTCTGTACAAAACTACAGATATGGGTGTTACCTGGACATCCGTTCCCATGACACCACCAACTTCTTCTTTTTCCAGGATCGTGTATAACCCGGTTAACACCCAAACCATCCACGCAGCCACCTGGGAAGGCTATTACCGGTCTTATGACGGCGGCGCCACCTGGACCAGGAAATTCTCATTCGCCTCCAGCGGCGTCTCCGACCTCGTCATCAACCACGCCGATACCACCATCCTGTATCTTGCTTATTGGGATCATGGTGTGTATAAGTCGACCAATGGCGGTGACACCTGGGTGATTCAGAATAATGGAATACCAGTAAGCAATGTGGGACGTACGGCCTTAAGTATTGGAACGGTCAATCCCGATGTCGTGTATGCCAACATGACCAATGCTTCGAACAACGCCACCAAGGGAATTTATAAAACCACGAACGGCGGCACCACCTGGACAGCATGCCTCTTTGGAAATGACCTTTCAGGAACTCCCAGTACCGGTAACATCCATTCCAACCAGGGATGGTACAACAATGTCATATCAATAAGCCCGGTAAACGACAACATCGTGCTGGCAGGCGGAGTTGGCATGTGGCGGACCATTGACGGAACGACATTCAATGAAATTGATGCCAGGCATGCCGATCAGCATGCTGTGGCCTGGAACCAGAACGGAACGGAAGTGTTTGTGGGCAATGACGGCGGTGTATTCTTTTCAAGCAATTCAGGGTTTTCATTTGCAACCGTCAATGCAAGCAAATACAACATCCTGCCTGTTTCGCAATACTATCATTTCAGCATTGGCAAATCGAACCCGCATGTAGTGGGTGGCACCACGCAGGATAACGGATTCCATTTCAAATCTTACGCTACCGGCGGTGTATGGAGCTGCGAGGGTGGCGGGGACGGTTCCGGCATAGCTGTGGATCCGCTTGATTCCAATATTTTCATATATGGTAACGGTATCTTTGGCGCACCGCTGAATTCACACCGGTTCCTTACGCTGGATGCAGGCATTAATTTCACCAATGCCGACGTGAACATTAACGCCTGCGGCGACTGGTTTCCCGAGCTGCGGATCAGCCCGACACTCGGAACCTATTATACAGCCTGCGATAAAGACGTATATTACTCCTTTAATCACGGCATTACCTGGACAATTATGAACCCGGCTAATCCATTTGCAGCCAACGTGGCAGATTTTACCGTCAGCAACGACCCGCTGTTCGATTCCAACGTATATGCCTGCCTCGAAAACGGCTCGGTTAAAGTGATGGTGTTCGACAACCAGCTCTTTACCTGGGTGAACCGCTCTGCTGGATTACCTGTAAATACGTATATCAGAAAAGTGGCGGTTGACCTGATTGACCCGGACGTGGGATATGCACTGGCTGGAGGTCTGCCGACAAACGGAGCGGGCAACAAGGTTTTCAAAACCACTGACAGGGGCCAGACGTGGGTTAACATCAGCGGCAACCTGCCCAATGTGGCTGTTACAGATCTTTTAGCTTACCCAGGAAACTCAAACCTGCTGTATCTTGGATCTGAATCAGGCTGCTTCAAAAGCATTGACGGCGGACAGACCTGGGCCACCTGGAACAATGGGATGCCGACTGCACCCTTGGTAAATGAATTCGACTATATCGACAGCCTTGCCACAGCCGGTACATTTTATGTTGCGGCCTGCAGCTATGGCAGGGGAATGTGGATCAGGGAAGTAAGCGGAGATGATGCCGTTGGAATTAAGGAAACAGTCAAAAACCAGCTGTTCCTGTCGCAGAACACCGACAACCCGGGTACGGGCCTTACCAAAATCATATATGCCAACAGTGATAACGGCATGGTCAATCTTACATTCACGGATATCACCGGCAAGCTGATCGCTCAGCCTGTAAATCAGTACCAGCCCAAAGGAAAGCATGAAGTTATTTTCGACCGGAGTAAGTTAAAGTCGGGCGTTTATTTTTACAGGCTTACCTGCAACGGCAGTACTCAAACAAGAAAAATGCTGGTGACCGATTAAGCAAATAATTTTTGCTGCAGATGAATGTCATTTGCAGCATGTAATTCAAAAAAAAGCTCAGTTATTTCGCAGCCTTAATTTTAACCAGGAGGTCTTCGGTTTCCTTTACATTCTCCTTGTTCTTTTTGCCTTCAGCAATGGCAAGGTTGGCAACTCTTTCGGCCTGTACATATTGCTTGTCTTTATATAGCAAAGCGGCATAGGTATCGAGTGCTGCATAGTCGGGTTGCCTTTCCGTCACAACACGCATCCATGAAATGGCATCCTGAATCACTGCAGGATCATCACAGCCAACATAAATGGACCATGCATACTCATTCAATTCCGGTGTTATTCCGTTCCTGTTGATGCTTTCCTGCACCAGCTTGTCCATTTTGATCCATTGGTTCGTTTCCTGGTAATATTTGATCAGGTATGCAGACCTGATGTCTCCGTCGGGATCATCCATGTATTTGTCAACCTGGGAAAGCGTTTCGTTGAATGCTTTTTCATCATTCTTTTTGATGGCTTCCATTACGCGGCTGTCCATGATCCGGCTGGTTTGTGCCATCACCTCGCTTTTGCCATAGAGCTGTTCATATTTTTCTTTATTGTCGAGAATGTACTGCTGATATTTCGGAACAAGAGAAATAAAACGCGTCATCACGCTCCAGCTGACTTCCGAAAAAAGGTCAGGCTGTTTGTCCAGAAAGTTCAGCACATCATCTGCTGAAGGTTTTTTTACTGCACCTGTTTTATTTCCTTTAAAGGATGTCACATAGAAATCAGGATATGCAAGATCCATATTTGAGGTCACACCGGGAACTCCTTTTGCCATGCTTTCGTCCAGGGCTTCTTCCAGGCTTGTAACAAAAGCAGTTTCATCCTGAAATCCCTGTATCCTGTCGACAAGATTTCCGTTAGAATTAAATACCAGGAAGGTGGGATAACTGCTTACCCTGTACTTCATCGACAAGTCAACACCTGTACCTTTTTCCATATCGATCTTAACAGGAATAAATTTTGAATTAACAAGATCGCCAACCTGTTTGGTTGGAAAAGTTTCCCTGTCCATCACTTTGCACCAGTGGCACCAGTCGGTATATGCATCAACCAGGATGTATTTGTTTTCCTTTTTTGCCTTCGCTTTGGCATCTTCCCAGCTTCCGCTGATAAACTGAACCTGTGCTTTGGTCATGCATGCTGTCATGACCAGGAGCATCGTAAGCAATGATATCTTTTTCATGTTAAATAGGATGTTTAGTTTATTGACTAAAGATTAGGGTGATCCTGATTCGTCACTCAAATTATTAACGTGTGGACATCACATGAGGTCCGCATCATCTTCAAAAGTAACAATCATTCATTACAATTACAAATTAATAGCGCATTTGCATATAACCGGTTTTAGCCTGTACTTTGCTTTGCTATTAACAAAAACCGGGTATGACGGAAACAGCTCCGTTTAAGGAGAAGATCTTATCGGATGACGCCGGCTTCGAGGCAGTTGCACTGGAAATTTTCAGGTACCAGGCGGCATGCAACCCCGTCTATCAAAAGTTTCTTCACCTGCTAAAAATCGCTCCGGGAGCTGTAAAAGACATCAGTCAAATTCCCTTTATGCCTGTGAGCACGTTTAAAACACATGAGGTGCTGTGCAATGGCGTTGTTGCTGAAGAAGTGTTCACCAGCAGCGGTACGACAGGCAGGGAAACCTCAAGGCATTACGTGGCAGCGCTGTCATTTTATAAAAAGGTTTTTATGAAAGCCTTTCAGCATTTTTATGGTGACATTAAAAACTACTGTGTGCTGTGCCTGCTGCCCTCGTACCTGGAACGGCCCGGCTCTTCGCTTGTTTACATGTGCAAAGAGCTGATCCGTGAAAGCGGGCATGGTGAGAGCGGATTTTTTCTGCATGAGTATGAAAAGCTGGCCAAGCTCCTCGTGCAGCTTCAAAATAAAAAACAGCAGGTGCTCTTGCTGGGCGTTTCATTTGCCCTGCTTGATTTCGCCGAACAGTTTCCAATGGACCTTTCCGGTGTAACAATTATGGAAACCGGTGGGATGAAAGGAAGGCGGAAAGAAATGATCCGTGAAGACCTGCACGGGATCCTGAAAGACAACTTCCGTGTCGGCGCAATTCACTCTGAGTATGGCATGACGGAACTTTTATCCCAGGCCTATTCAAAAGGCAATGGCATATTCCAGTGTCCGCCCTGGATGCGGATAGTTATCAGGGATGTCCATGATCCACTCGGCCAAAACCTGGTTTCCAAAACAGGCGCTGTTAACATTATCGACCTGGCCAATGTGGATTCCTGCGCTTTTATTTCCACGCACGACTTGGGTAAAGTTTATGCTGACGGGCGGTTTGAAATTCTGGGCAGGTTTGATAACAGTGATTTGAGGGGGTGTAACCTGATGGTAGCATAATTTCAGGATTGATTTTTTTCCTCTTTGTAAACGTAATCCTCAGCAAAGCAACCGACAGGCACAGTCGCTCTTAACTAAACCCGGCAGGGGGGAGCTCCCGCGACCGGATGACGGGACTGCAGCACCCATGAAATACAGGCGTTTGTTTCAAAAAAACACTTCGTTATATCCAGCCGAAGCCCCTGTTTGATCCCGGTATCGCTACCATTGCAACCTGACCTTTTTTCCTTACCTTTGCACCCTTTATTTAGCGCATTCCATTGAAGAAATATCCTGAATACAAGCAGCTTGACCTGCCTGCGGTGGGAAAAAAAATCCTTGAAACATGGGATGAGGAGGATACTTTTGGTCAAAGCGTTGCTACGAGAAAAGGCAGGAAGCCCTTTGTTTTTTATGAAGGTCCGCCTTCGGCCAACGGTCTGCCGGGCATACACCATGTGATGGCCCGCGCCATCAAGGACATTTTTTGCAGGTATAAAACACTGAAAAACTTTCTGGTACGCCGGAAAGGCGGCTGGGATACTCACGGGCTGCCCATTGAACTGAGCGTTGAAAAAACGCTGGGCATTACCAAGGAAGATATCGGAAAAACCATTTCGGTAAGCGATTACAACAAGGCCTGCCGGAAGGAAGTGATGAAGTATAAAAACGTATGGGATGACCTGACGCGTAAAATGGGCTACTGGGTTGACCTGGAGCATCCCTACATCACTTTTGAAAATGATTATATTGAATCGGTATGGTACCTGCTGAACAGGCTTTACCAGGAAAACCTGCTTTATAAATGGTATACCATTCAACCGTATTCACCTGCTGCCGGAACGGGTCTCAGCTCGCATGAGCTTAACCAGCCCGGCGCCTATCGCCCCATTAAGGATACGACCATTGTTGCGCAGTTTGAACTGGACAAAAAAAATTCAGGCGAAAAACGAAACGTATGGGCAAAGCTGGATATCGAAAAAGACAGTATCTATTTCCTTGCATGGACCACCACCCCCTGGACCCTGCCTGCCAATTCGGCGCTGGCTGTCGGGAAAAATATCAATTATGTGCTGGTTAAGACTTTTAATCCATACACCTTTAAGCCCATCCATGTAGTGCTGGCCAAAGAGCTGCTGCCGAAATATTTTCCGGAGAAAAACGCATCGCTGGAGATCGAAGCGTATAAAGAAGGAGATAAGGCAATTCCTTTTCGGGTGATTGATGAATTTACGGGTGAAGAGCTGGAAGGGCTTCGTTATCACCAGCTGATGCCTTATGTAAAGCCGAGGGATAAAGCTTTTGAAGTGGTCACCGGCGACTTTGTAAGCACGGAAGAAGGAACAGGCATAGTGCATATTGCACCGACATTTGGTTCGGATGATTTCCGCCTTGCCACTGAAAAGAACATTTCTCCTGTTGTGATCCGCGATGAATCGGGCACGCCTTCGGCCATTGTCGACAAACGCGGAAGATTTGTTAATGAGATCACTGATTTTGCAGGCGAATATGTGAAGGAAGATTACCTGACCCATGAAGAAAAAGAAACGGAAAGAAAGAAGCAGGGACGGGATAAATATTTATCCGTTGACGAGCGCATTGCCATCAAGCTAAAGCAGGAGAACAAGGCATTCAGGGTTGAGAAATATGAACATAATTATCCGCACTGCTGGCGCACCGATAAACCTGTGCTTTACTATCCGCTCGATTCGTGGTTTGTGCGCACCACAGCAAAAAAGGAAAGACTGATCGAGCTCAATAAAACCATCAACTGGAAGCCTGAATCCACCGGTACGGGCAGGTTTGGCAACTGGCTTGAGAACCTGGTAGACTGGAACCTTTCTCGTTCCAGGTTCTGGGGAATACCGCTTCCCATCTGGACGAGCGAAGACAAAAGCGAACAGATCTGCATCGGTTCGGTTCAGCAGCTGAAAGATGAAGTTGATAAATCGGTTGCAGCTGGTTTTATGAAATCAAATCCGGTAGCGGCGGGTTTTGATCTGCATCGTCCTTATGTGGATGACCTGATCCTGGTTTCAGCGGGCGGTAAAAAAATGTTGCGCGAACCGGACCTGATTGATGTATGGTTCGACAGCGGGGCCATGCCTTATGCCCAGTATCATTTCATGGGCAAACGGGATGAAAGTGATCCTGAAAGTTTTGGCGATCATAATTTCCCTGCTGATTTTATTGCTGAAGGCGTTGACCAGACCCGCGGCTGGTTTTTTACCCTGCATGCCATTGCTGTGATGCTGTTTGATTCCATTGCATTTAAGAATGTGGTGAGCAACGGACTGGTGCTGGACAAAAACGGAAATAAAATAAGCAAGCGGCTCGGCAATGCTGCAGATCCGTTTAAGACCATTGAAAAATACGGCGCCGATGCAACACGCTGGTACATGATCAGCAATGCGCAGCCATGGGATAATCTGAAGTTTAATGAGGAAGGTATTGCCGATGTGCAACGTAAATTCTTCGGAACGTTATACAACACCTATTCCTTTTTCGCACTCTATGCCAACATTGACGGATTCACTTTCAGGGAGCCGGCAGTTCCGCATGCAAAGCTGCAGGAAATTGACCGGTGGATCATTTCGGAACTGCATTCGCTGATCAGGCTTACTGATGAATGCTATGCTGATTATGAACCGACAAAGGCTACAAGGGCGATCCAGGAATTTGTAAGTGAACATCTGAGCAACTGGTACGTGCGACTGAGCCGGAGAAGATTCTGGTCGGTAAGGAATGCAGCTAACCAGACTGACAATGATACGGACAAGCTTGCCGCCTATCAGACTTTGTATACCTGTCTTGAAGCGGTTGCCGTCATGATGTCGCCCGTGGCACCATTTTTTGCTGACAGGTTGTTTCGTGATCTGAACGGTGTTTCGAAAAAACAGCAGGCAGCTTCCGTACATCTGGCTTTGTTTCCGGAGTATAATGAAAGTCTTGTTGACAAAAACCTCGAAGAGCGGATGGAGCTTGCGCAGCGGATTTCATCCATGGTGCTGTCGCTTAGAAAGAAGGTAAATATCAGGGTCAGACAGCCGCTTAAAAAAATTCTGCTTCCTGAAACAGGAGATGCATTCAGGGAAAAAGTGGATGCGGTTAAAAACCTGATCCTGTCGGAAGTGAATGTAAAAGAGCTTGAATATATTTCCGATACGGCGGGCATCCTGGTAAAAAAGATCAGGCCGAATTTCAAGGTGCTGGGAAAGAAAGTGGGAGGTTTGATGAAAGATGTTGCATCATCGATACAGGCATTTACGCAGGATGATATTGCAGCCATGGAACGTGACGGAACATATACATTAAAAGTGAACGGAACGGAAGTGAACCTGCTGCCTGAAGATGTGGAAATTCTTTCCGAAGACATTCCGGGCTGGCAGGTAGTGAGCGAAGGCAACCTGACCGTTGCGCTCGACACCAGCATCAGCGAAGCATTAAAAGAGGAGGGGATTGCAAGGGAAATTGTGAACAGGATTCAGAACCTGCGGAAGGATAAAGGTTTTGAAGTGACCGACCGGATCTCCATAAAAATTCAGGCTCACGAAGCCATCAACAAATCTATATCTAATAATTTAAACTATATTTGCACCGAAATTTTGGCAGCCTCCCTTGAAATGGTTGATAAACTAAATGAGCATGACGGGGACCTGCTGGAAGTGGATGACGATATCAAAACAATTACTACCATTAATAAAATTTAAGTATGGGAACCAAAGAAAAATTAAGCTACAGCGACAAAGAACTAAAAGAGTTTAAAGCCATCATACTGAAAAAGCTGGAAGAAGCAAGGAAGGAGCTGGTAAACCTGCAGGCTGCATTGAACAATGCCAATGAGCATGGTACTGATGATACGGCAAGCACATTTAAAATGCTGGAAGACGGTTCTGATACCCTTGCGAAAGAAGAAGCAGGACAGCTGGCTGTACGGCAGAAAAAATTCATTGAGCAACTGGAGAATGCATTGATCAGGATTGAAAATAAAACATACGGGATTTGCCGTGTAACCGGTAAGCTTATTCCCAAAGAAAGGCTTCGTGCAGTACCTCATACCACGCAAAGCATTGAAGCGAAACTGCAGCAATACAAAGATTGATTTTTGTTTCCCGAATTCCTTTTGCATCATGCCGCCAACCGGTTGAAGCAGGGCTGGAGTTCAAAATAATCCATGGAGGAAAAAAATAAATTCAACCGGCTTTTACGGATTTCCATTATCACGGTTGTTTGTGTTTTGCTTGTCGACCAGTGTCTGAAAATATGGATTAAAACCCATATGCACCTGGGCCAGGAAGTCCATGTTTTGGGCAGGTGGTTTATTCTCCATTACACTGAAAATAACGGAATGGCTTTCGGACTGGAGCTCTCAGGAGAATTCGGCAAGCTAATCCTGAGCATGTTCCGCATTATTGCAGCCGGAGCGATCGGCTATTATGCTCTTATGCTGATGCGGAAAAATGCCGGCGCACGACTGATTGTTTTTATCTCCCTGATTTTCGCAGGAGCTGTTGGCAACATCCTTGACAGCGCTTTTTACGGATTGCTTTTTACGGAAAGCACGTACTACCAGGTCGCCGAATTTGCACCCGGTGCAGGGTATGCAACTTTCCTGCATGGCAAGGTGGTTGACATGTTTTATTTCCCGATCATCGAAGGGCATTTCCCTTCCTGGTTTCCTATCTGGGCCGACGATGAGTTTATTTTTTTCAGACCCGTTTTTAATATTGCCGACAGTGCAATTACAGTTGGTGTGATGTGCATCATCCTTTTTCAGTCCCATTTTTTCAAGGAGCAGCCTCATGCCGGTGAGGTAAAGGAAAGTGATTCCATTTCCGAAGCCGGAAATGTTAACGATTCTTTTGCCGGCTGACCGGTAAAATTCAGGATTTTAATAAACCCGGCAGACCGTTAATCGCAGCCCGGAATGATCGATAAGCTGCTATTACTGAGGCGTTTCAACCTCTTTACCCGGGATTAAAGCGTGAAGAATTTCCTTGCAGGAATTATAATAAAATGTTAGGTTTGTTATCCTAAAACCTCTGACAATGAAAAAACTTTACCTGACAGGCATTTTTGCCTTTTCAAGCCTGCTGCTTTCATCTTTAAACATTGCAGCTGCATCTGCTCCCATGGGTTGTGCTGTAGCCGGAACGGCAGATGCCACACAAGATTCAATCTGTGACAACGGCAATACTTTTCTGACCCTGACCGGTTATGTTGGCAACATCCAGTGGCAAAGCTACAATGGCGCTTCCTGGGTAAATGAAACAGGGCCTGGCTCCAATGCCGATACTTTTAATGTTGCACCGCTTGTGACAACCGACTACAGGGCTTACGTAACGGATATCGGCTGTCCGGATGATTCCTCGAATGTGATTACCATAACGGTTGGGGTGGCTTCTCCAATTGGTACAGGTGCATCACGCTGCGGTTACGGACCGGTTACGCTCACGGGTGGTGGTGGCTCAAACCTTAAGTGGTATGATGCATCATCCGGCGGCGTTCCGCTGGATACAGGAACATCGTTTACGCCAACCGTATTTGGCACAACAACATATTATCTCGCTGCCGGCAGTACCAGCGGCGGATCAGGGGTTGCACAAATGCCTCCTGAAAATACAACATTCTCAAGTAATGCCAGGGGATACTGGTTTACAGCGCCTTCCGATTTCAATA
>Ga0157380_10000070_pt1 | contig 57399 bp, 40 predicted proteins | sample S35metaG_FD_119757 | JGI IMG/M metagenome (GOLD analysis project Ga0157380, IMG submission 119757) | Switchgrass rhizosphere microbial communities from Kellogg Biological Station, Michigan, USA - S3-5 metaG | ecosystem: Host-associated > Plants > Roots > Rhizosphere > Soil | place: USA...
CCTGAAGGGGTCGCACTTTACTCGCAGGATCGGTGGGCGTGGATTCATCATGTGGTTCTTGTCCCTTCGGGACTACCCTGGGCTACACCCATGTTCATGTGGGTCTTGTCCCTTCGGGACTACCATGGGTACAACCCATGGTTAATGGAGTCGCAACCCTTCAGGCTGCTGGTTGCATCCCTTCAGGATGCGGAGTTTGCTATGATGCATGAATGATCGGGATCATATCGAGGAGGATGATCATGATCCTGAAAGGATCCAACTACAATAGCCCCGGGCCGTGCCCGGGGTATAGTGATGAAGGATATCTCCGACCCTGAAGGGGTCGCACAACGATCAGGAAAATTTTTCTCTTATACATGGTCATATTTCGGTAGGGAAAAGACACTATATATATAAACAACCAAGCCATGAGTACGCACACCCAAATTTTATATCAAATTGTCTTCAGTACAAAGTACAGATCAAAATGTATGTTGAAACAGAACCGTTCGAAGGTGTTCGCATATATCTCAGGGATTATTAAAAATTATAATTGTCATCCATACATTGTTAATGGAGTGGAGGATCATTTACATATCCTAACCCACCTTCATCCTACAGTTCCCCTTGCTAGTTTGATTAAGGATATAAAAATTTCAAGCCATTCTTATATTGATTATCACGGATTGTTTCCTGAATTCCAAAACTGGCAGAATGGATATGGCGCATTTACATACTCAAGAGATGCATTTCAAAATCTCATGCGGTACATTGAAAACCAGGAAGTCCATCATCATGGAACAACCTTTGAAGAGGAATATATTGCATTATTGGAAGAACATGAGGTTGAATATGATCCACAATACATCTTCGATTGAGTTTGCATGAATCCTTTTGACTTAAAAATGTAAATTAAAACTGCTATCTGCTAACTGCTAGCTTCAAACTGTAATTCTATACCTTTGCGTCTTATGGCCAAACGACGAAGGGAAGAAAGTATCAATCCGGAAGAGAAACCCAAACGCCTGACATGGCAGCAGTTGAAAGAAATCAGGGGCATGCTGATGTTTATCCGCCCCTACCGATGGCATTTTATCGGGGGACTGATCTTGCTCTTTCTGGGTAGCATGACCTTTATGGTATTTCCTTACCTAGCCGGTGAGCTCGCTGATGTGGCTACTGGTACCAGTAAGCTTGGCCTTGACCTCAACCAGATCGGACTTATCCTGATCGTCATCCTGGTGCTCCAAGGGATCATGAGTTATTTGCGCGTGATCTGGTTTGCAGTGGTGAGTGAAAAAGGGATGGCTGATGTGCGCAGTAGCATTTATCAGAAATTGATTGGCCTACCCGTTTATTTTTTCGAACGGAATAGGGTAGGAGATCTAACTAGCAGGATTTCAGAAGATGTCAACAGGCTATCTGCAGTATTTTCTAATACACTTGCTGAACTCATTAGACAGATTCTCATTCTGATCACAGGCATAGCTTTTCTTATGGTCACTACACCGAGACTCAGTTTGACAATGTTAGCTACATTTCCGGTGATCGTTGTCGGTGCTATGTTTTTCGGACGCTTCGTGCGCAACTTATCTAAGAGTCGGCAAAAATCGTTGGCTAACACGAATACTGTTGTTGAAGAAACACTACAAAATATTCATACCGTAAAAGCCTTTACCAACGAAACACTTGAATATGGCCGCTACAAAGCTGAGATGAATAATGTTGTAGTTACTTCATTGAAATTGGCCAAGTACAGAGCGGCCTTCGCGAGTTTTATCATTGTCGTGTTATTTGGTGTGATCTTTTTTATCCTGTGGTATGGAGCGACGATGGTACAAAACAATATGATGTCTATCGGCCAGTTGGTTTCCTTTATCAGTTACACCGCGATCATCGGTGCGGCGATTGGAAGCCTTGGTAATTTTTATACTGAAATCATTACAGCACTTGGTGGAACAGAACGCATTCGTGAAATACTGACTGAGACAGTAGAGGTGGATGTTCCTGTTACAGTGCATCGTCCTAAAGTAAATGGCCATATCCGTTTTGAAGATGTTTATTTTGATTATCCATCGCGTCCCGATATGCCGGTCTTACGTGGTATTGATCTTGATATCAATCCAGGACAGAAAATCGCCCTTGTAGGCCAAAGCGGATCTGGTAAAAGCACCATCGCTTCTTTGTTGATGAGATTGTATCCATGGCAAAAGGGAAATATAACACTCGATGGCATTGATATTAATTCAATGGACCTTTCTTCGTACAGGTCTGTGTACGCGATAGTACCACAAGAAGTTTTGCTCTTTGGCGGAACGATTCGTGAGAATATTCTGTATGGACATCCCGGAGCTTCAGAAGAAGAATTAATGGCTGCAGCACGCACATCGAACAGTCTTGATTTTATACAATCATTCCCTGAAGGGTTTAATACAATTGTTGGGGAGCGTGGGATAAAACTTAGTGGAGGGCAAAGACAGCGCATTGCAATTGCGCGAGCTGTGTTACGCAATCCTGATATTCTTATACTTGATGAAGCTACTTCATCTCTTGATGCCGAATCAGAGAAAGTTGTTCAAGAAGCTTTGGAACGTTTGCTCGAAGGAAGAACTGCTATTATTATTGCGCATAGGTTGGCTACGATTAGAAACGTGGATTGTATTTATGTGTTAGAAGATGGAAAAATTGTAGAGAAAGGAACACATGATGAGTTGAGTATCAAAGATGAAGGGCTATATGCGGCTCTTGCGAGGTTGCAGTTTGATGTTTGATCCGAAGGATCAAAACATCAGGGGAGCAAGGGATGAAGGGAGCAAGGGATCAAAGGCTCGTGAATAAGGAATAACGAATATCATCTTGAATAAGGAATAGCGAATATCATCTTGAATAAGGAATAGCGAATATCGAAGTAAGAAGTAGAAGTGTGAAGTCGAAGTAAAAGTAGAAGGATTAAGCCCTGAATGGGCGTTCTATTAGAAAGGGGGTTTAGCCCCTTTATGATGGAGCAAATAAAGTGTAGTAACAGTGAATTAATATCTTTCCAATGCCCCGTAGGGGCTACAGGTTGGTAACAAAGGAATACCTAAATCACACCTTGCCCCATCGGGGCAAAAGAAGAGCATTATCTTGCCGCTTAATGGAATTAATCAACAACGCACCGCTTAAATCATTCACCACCTTTGGGGTGGAAGCTACGTGCGACCATTTATATCGGGTAGAGGATTTTGAAGAATTGAAATTGGCTGTCCAATTTCTGGAGAATCCTTTGATACTGGGTGGAGGCAGTAATGTACTTCCAATAGGAGATATCCATCGGAATGTGTTGAGGATTGAAATGAAAGGGATTCGAATTCTTGAAGATGGACCTGAACCTTTGATAGGTGTTGCTGCTGGTGAAGTATGGCATGAGTTTGTCATGTGGGCTTTAAACAATGATCTTGGTGGAATTGAAAATTTATCTCTGATACCAGGCACGATGGGTGCTGCTCCGATGCAAAATATCGGTGCTTATGGGGTAGAACTTGAATCGGTTTTTCATTCACTTCAGGCCATAGAAGTGGGAACCGGAAGAGTCACTTCGATTTCAAAGGAGGAATGTAAATTTGGATACCGGGATAGTATTTTTAAAAAAGAAGTGAAGGATAAATTTGTGATCACTGGTGTCAATGTACGTTTGACAAGAGATCACAAGCTCAATACTTCATATGGCGCTATACAGGATGTCCTAAAAGAAAAGGGAATATCAAATCCTACTATTCATGATGTAAGTGATGCAGTAATCGCTATCAGGCAAAGCAAGTTGCCTGATCCGGCTGTAATTGGTAATGCAGGCAGTTTTTTCAAGAACCCGATTATTCCATTTGTGCAGTACGAAGCTTTAAAAGCACTGCATCCGCATATACCTGGTTTTTCAGCTGAGGAAGGATTTACAAAAGTCCCTGCGGGATGGTTGATTGAACATGCAGGGTGGAAAGGAGTGAGAAGAGGTAATGTAGGATGTTATGAAAAACAAGCACTCGTATTAGTTAATCACGGTGGTGCGAGGGGAGAAGAGATATGGGATCTCGCGCAGGAGATTATTACTTCAGTGGAGAATCAATATGGTATTAAGCTCAGCCCTGAAGTGAACCTCTGGTCTTTCTGATCACGTTTGTTATCCGTTTAACCTTTCTTTTTTCCGTTTCAGCCCTCAGCTATAAAAGCCGGAGGTTTGAAATTCCGTTACTACTTTAAGTGCATTATATTACATTCAATCTTCTTGCCATGGCAAAGAAATTGGAAACCAAAACAATCAAGCAAACAGTTCTCTTTCCGGTATCACCGGACAAGGTTTATGATTTGTTTCTTGATGGTAAAAAACTTACAGCTATTCATGGTGCTAAAGCGACAATGTCGAAAAAGCCAGATGGTAAGTTTACCATCTTCGATGGGTATTGTTTTGGATACAATATAGAGTTGGTAGAGGACAAGAAAATCGAACAAGCCTGGGTTTTCAGGGAAGAAGGATGGCCGGAAGATCACTACTCGATATGTACCTTCCTCCTGCAACCCGCGAAATCAGGCACGAAATTGGTGTTTACTCAAAAGGGGGTTCCAGAGCATAAGTATCAATCGATCAATGAAGGCTGGAAAAGCTATTATTGGTTCCCCATGCTCCAGTACTTTCTTAAATAACCCGGGTTGAATATGATTATCCGGATAATACCGTTAGATTACATGACCATGATCATTCATTGATTACTTTTAGATGAGTATGAATAACCTGTCGAGACGCACTGTCCTATTATTGTTGGCTTACCTGCTGACGGCCGTAACCCTTACCCTGATTATCATCTGGCGGTCTTCTGAAGAAAAACAACCAACCAGGCCCGTACACAATGAAACCAGTATGCCTTCCCAGAAGGATCACGCTGGAGCACTGTACCTCCTGGCGGTAAACGCCTGAAAATTGTCCGGGAATCCATCCCTGATTTAGCCTTTTTGCAATTTTAACATATAGCAAATATTTATCATATATTACACTTAGTCTAATATCTTTGGAGCTTCTTTGACTAATTTTATTTTCGAGTAATGCATATCTCTTCTCCCAAAGTTCCAAAGCTCCTGTTTGTCTTCCTATTCTTGCTTTTGGGTAGCCTAATGGATGGTTTCCAGATCAAGGCGCAATCCAGTATATCAGGCTCTGTCATCGATGAACAAAATCATCCCGTAGCTTTTGCGAATGTCCTTTTACTTTCTGCAGCAGATAGTTCATTTGTGAAAGGGGGGATCGTTGCTGATGACGGTAGTTATTCACTCTCTCAAATCGTTCCGGGTAATTACTTACTCAAGGCATTTATGACGGGGTATAATGAGCACCTGTCAGCACCTTTTGTTCTTGTAGCCAATAATGAGGATAAACTTTTTGACCAGATCATTCTGAGCGAGAATACAGTTATGATGAATGAAGTCCAAGTGGTTGCTAAAAAACCGGTTTATGAACAGAAGATTGATCGCATGATTGTCAATGTGGCCAATAGCATCACTTCTTCCGGAAATAATGCACTCGAAGTGCTTGAACGATCTCCAGGTGTCATTGTCAATCGACAGAACAATACTATCTCAATGAGCGGCAAGAGTGGGGTGGTTGTCATGATCAATGGCCGACTCACGTACATGCCAACAGAAGCCATTACGCAACTCCTGGAAGGAATGAGTGCTGATCAAATCGAACGAATAGAAATCATTACCACACCTCCTGCAGAGTATGACGCTGAAGGAAATGCGGGTTATATCAATATTGTATTGAAAAGCAATCCTGATGATGGATTCAATGGCTCGTATGGATTTACCGCAGGATATGGGAAGGGAGCAATTGGAAATGCCAACATCAATTTCAATTACCGGAAAGGCAAAACCAACCTATACGGTGACTATGGCTATCTCCATGAAAACCAGGAGCAGTACTTCTATTTCTACAGAAGTATTCCATTGAATGGAGACCAGATTGAAACAGAGACCGAATCTTTTCGAGATCCTAGTCGAAATAATCATACAGCCAGGATAGGACTTGATTACAATCTTAGCCCGAAGACAGTGGCAGGAATCCTTTTCTCAGGTTATGATACAAAATGGGATATGGATGCCACGAATAATGCTACGCTAACCAGTAATGGAATCCTTGACACATTGATTATTCTTGAAAACCAGGAATTGAATCAATGGAAGCACTTTGGAACCAATGCTAATCTCCAACATACCTTTTCCGAAGGAAAGATCTTTAGCATGGATTTCGATTACCTCAATTACAATGATCATAATCCAACTACCTATCAGAATGAATATTACGATGGGGATGGCCAATTCCTTTTTGAAAATTATACCCGCAGCAAGAAAGAAACTCCTATCAACATATTGGTAGGTAAGCTTGATTATAAAGCACCCTTAGGTAAAACCTTTAAGATGGAAACCGGTATCAAAGGATCATTGTCCAGGTTTACCAACGATGTGGGAGTTGATTATAGTAATGATGGTGAAAACTGGGTGACAGATGATGAACTTACGGATAAATATGATCTGGTTGAAAGTATCATGGGTGCCTACCTTTCATTTGATGCAAGTATTGATGAAAAGACCTCAATTAAAGCAGGCCTACGTTATGAATTCACAGATTCTAACCTGGGCACTGAAGAAGAAGAGGATATTGTGGACAGGCAATTCGGAGAATTTTTCCCGACGTTTTATATATCGAGAACACTTCATGAAGATCATAGTCTTAATTTATCCTATAGTAAACGCATCACCAGGCCAACGTTTGATGACATGGCTCCCTTTAGGATTTTTGTTGATCCCTATACTTTCTTCACAGGTAATCCTGCGCTGCAACCTGCGATCTCCAATAATATTGAATTGTCCTACAGGTACAAATCCGCATTGTTGTCAGTGAAGTATGGTATAGAGGATAGTACCATTGCCAATTTCCAGAGTATCATCATCGAGGGTACAAACAAGCAATTGATATACGCTGAAAATCTGAAGGAGGCAAGAGTTTTTTCACAAACGCTTTCCTTTCCATTTTCACCAACCAAGTGGTGGAATATGTTTGTGAATGGTGGGTTGATCTTCCAGGAGGCTACCAAAAATGAAGAAGAAGGTCTGGAAACCTACAAAGCCACAAGTTTTAATATTTTCTCTTCGCAGACATTCACCCTTCCAAAAGAGTTTACGTTTGAAGTTTCAGGATTCTATTATTCAGGCGGACTCTTTGGTATATTTCAACTCAAGCCATTCGGTGCAGTCAATGTAGCTTTGCAGAAAAAATTTGGTGACAGGGGAGGTACACTACGTTTGGGTTACGATGATCTCTTCCAAACGCTTTCTTATAGTGACGAACTGAACTTGCCCGAAAAGCAAGAGTTTTATGAAGCTTATCTCAAGTTTGCCCAATCAACCCTCAAGTTGACGTACACACGCAATTTTGGGAATCAGGGTGTCAAAGAATCACGAAGCAGGTCGACAGGCTCTGAAGAAGAGCGAGGTCGGGTCAATAATGAAAATTAAGATCAGTATTTGTCCTCCATCATACAGTATTTTATCGCTAATCCAGATGGTTTCTTCCTACAATCGAGTCAGGAATTTCTTAATTTTGAAAATCAGAATGAATTTGCAGAACCGAAGAGAAATCAAAAAACAGTATTAATCCAACTGGACAATGAAGCGATACAGTTTGAGCATTCTTTGTGCTGTAACATTAGGTATTATTTGGTTTTCCCCGGGATGTGAAAATGGTCCTGAGACTCCAGTTATTGATTTTCCTCAAGACACACTTCCCATGGATACACTTCCCATGGATACACTTCCCATGGACACGTTTCCCATGGACACGCTTCCTATGGACACGCTTCCTATGGACACGCTTCCCATGGACACGCTTCCCATGGACACTATTCTCCCGGATCCTCCAGAAGCAATAGATTTATTGCTTGGTACCTATAAGGGAACATGTTACCAGTATGATAGTTATGTAATCTTTGAAACTGGCGAATGGATAATTACCAAGGATACTTTTTATGATAGTGAGCTTTCATTGAATCTTGATGAGGAATTTGAAAATGGATATGATTTTAGGATTGGGGGTAGTATATTGTTTTTTCCGGATAAGCACTATTTATCCAAAGAAGAAATTTTAGCAGACACCGTGGAAACGACAAGATCTTGGGGCCGATATAGGGTTGAATTGCATTGGTATAAACAGCAGAAGTTGATTCATGCTTATATGTTAGCTCAGCAGATGTCCAATCCCGGCTATTATACGCTCAATTGTTATTGCACAAAAGTGGAATAGTCTTTTGGGACCAAGTCAGAACCATTAGGTAATTTTCAAATGGATTCAGCTAAATTTGACTATGAAAGTCATCCTCACAGGTTCAACCGGAATGGTCGGTAAAGGCGTTTTGCTAGAATGCATGGACAGTCCAGAAATCTCTGAAATCCTCCTCATCAACCGCAACTCAGTCAACCTAACACATCCTAAGATTAAAGAAATCATCCATAAGGATTTCTTTGACTGGTCCTCTATCAAAGATCAATTGGTTGGATACGATGCTTGTTTATTTTGTCTTGGTGTTTCATCAGTAGGTATGAAAGAACCGGATTATCGCAAGATGACATATGATCTTACACTCGGGTTTGCAAAGGAATTGCTTAAAGCTAGTCCAGGGCTTACGTTTTGTTATGTGTCCGGAGCTAGTACGGACAGTACTGAATCAGGAAAAACAATGTGGGCAAGAGTAAAAGGTAAAACAGAGAATGATCTGCTCACACTTGGATTTAAAGCAGCTTATATGTTTAGACCTGCCTTTATTCGCCCTATGAGGGGAATCAGATCCAGGACCCCTCTTTACAACCTTCTATATGTGTTCATCAAGCCTTTCGTGGGATTGATTATGCGCAATCCAAAAATAGCGACAGATTCTATCACCTTGGGAAAAGCCATGATTAGTGTTGGTCTCCACGGTTATAAGAAGAAGGTTCTCGAATCCATTGACATTAATGAGTTTAAATAATGTCTCGTGGTATTAGGTTTGCTTTGGAAGTATTCAGAAATAAGAATGAAATGAAAGACTTAAGGAAAAAGGCTCTTCTCCTATTGGTTTGCGCCATTATGTCCGCTACATTAAGTTTAGTGGATGCTCAAGGATGCAGCGATGCTGGATTGTGTACTATTGATGCACTTAAGCCGGATGCAGGAGTTGCAGCAGAACTAACAAAAAACAAACTTGATGTAGGGTTGTCGGTAGGTGCAGCAGATTATAACATCAGCGCTTATGGTGGATATTTGGGTTACAAACGATTTCTTGGTCAACGATTAAGTATAGATGCGAAGTTGACTTTCCTGGCGCAGAATGGAAATGAGATTTCCGTAGGCGGTCCCGGGGATATTTTTGCCAACATCAATTATCAATTATCCCAGGCTTTTACGATTACCGTCGGAACCAAAATTCCAATGAACAAAGCAGATCGAGAATTGGATGGCTTGCCTTTACCTATGGATTATCAATCCAGTTTAGGAACTTTTGATTTGTTGACTGGCATTCGATACAATTCGTTAAAGTGGCAGATGGCTCTGGCGGTTCAAATTCCTCTAGAGCAGAATGAAAATCATTTTTTCCCAGGTCTATATGATCCATTGTCTCCTCTTTACGAAATACAAGCAACGAATGGTTTTGAACGCCAACCTGATATTTTATTTCATGTATCCCGTGCCTTCGACTTGACTGATAAACTCACTTTGACTCCTGGTCTCCTTCCCATCTACCATTTAGGTGAAGATCATTTCACCGATATCGATGGCGTCAAACAATCAATAGATGGATCAGAAGGACTGACCCTGAATGCAACTATCTATTTTGATTATAAGATAAGGGAGTCAGGGTCGCTCGAATTTAATCTTGGATTTCCGTTGGTTGTTCGTGATGCAAGACCCGATGGCTTAACCAGGAGTTTTGTATTTGGGGTTGGTTACAATTATGCGTTCTAACTAACCTATTCCTTTACAACCTTAGTCACTGTAAACTGATCACCTGATTTTACCTTTACCAGGTAAATTCCTGGTATGACACCACGCAGATTAATTTGTGCTTTTTCGTTTTGAATGGATGTCGGTACAGTCAATAATGCTCCATTCAATGCGTGAAGTGAAATATATTCAATGTCGGTTTCACAAGTGATGTGTATTTCATCTGCAGATGGGTTAGGATACAATGCGATTTCTAAAGAAGGTTGTAATTGATTTGTAGCGCTGATAACTCCTTCCTCTGTAAATTTCCAGGTGAACATATCAGAGCCTCCCTGGCTGACTATGAGTTGTTCATTAGATGAAGGATCTGCATCCATTACTTCGGAATAAAATCCATTTACAATCACCTTGGTGTCATCTACCAACACTTGTCTTATTCCTTCATTACCTGTACCCGGGAAATTGTGCGCCCAAAGCATATTACCATCGGTATCCAATTTTAATACATATGGATCGCCCCTGTGATCTGAGTCTACTATGAGCGAATCAGGTCCAGGATCCAGATCAGCATGATAAGAATAATTGCCGGCCAGGTATAACTCATTACCACGTTCAAGAGTTATAGTATATATTCCTCCATAATCTGTATCCGTAATGATCCGGGCCCATTGCAATGATCCGTCCTGATGGTACTTGGCAGCAAAACCATCTCCTTCATCGACTGTAGTGAAGATTGCAGGAGTGCCTCCTCCTAATTCGAAATTAACATCACCTGCAAAATACCCGCAGATATAGATGTTGTCATCTTCATCTGCAGTAATGGAACTAATTCTATCATCAAGTGAACCTCCAAATGGAATTGCAGATTGGATACTCCCATCTTCAAGTGAAACTTTTCCGAATATGCCATCTTCTTCACCTGAGGGGGTTATTGTTTTAACGCCATCATCCGTCACCACCGTAATTGGTTCATCATGACCTAATGTATAATAAATGGATTCCTCATTCTGCAGAAATGTATTTTCTATATAGTCGTCACCTATGCCACCCAGGGTAGTAAACCAATCCATTTTAAAGGAGGAATTGAAATGGGCCAGATAGGCATCATATTCTCCTTTTGAAATAAACGATGTCATACCTCCGGAGGTAGCAAGGTTAATGGTGTCTACAAATGATCCAGAAATAAGATACGACCCGTCATTAAGGGTGAACAGGTTTGCGAAATACATATTGTTATTATTAAGCAAAGGGTGCACCGCGATAATCTTCCCTTCGGTATCCATTTGGATAATGCAGATATTCTTTCCTGGATGATTAGCAATGGTCACTACAGTTTCCTCCCTGGCATAAATCAAACTATCAGTATAGTCCGCTACGATCAGTATTATGTCGTTTTTCATTTCACCAACAAAACCATGGCCACCACCAGGCGACCATAAACGTGAACCCCATAGGTACGTGCCGTCTTTATCAAATTTTGATAAGACCGAGATTTCATAAGCGATAGGAAAGAGCCAATCTTCCTGTGGTCCAGGGTCCAGATCAACTGTATCCCGGAAGATGCACATCGAAAAAATATGATCATCACTGTCAATGCCACCATTTACTGGAAAGTCCGATTGATTGCTGCCTTGTGTCAAAGCCCAATCAAGTGAGAGTTGGGCATTTAGGATCGGGGAAACCGCAAGGAATACTAATAGAAGGGAGAGAGGAAGACTTAGTATAGATTTCATGATTTGGGTAATGTTTGTTTGAACGGGGGCAAAAGTATGCCACGCATTAGCAGCTGGATCTGGTGAATTAGTATTTGTACCAGCCACCTAATAGAACCCTTGATTTATTTGAGACCTAACCAGACGGATGGTCCAATTTTTGAGTAATCGGGATACAATAATGTGTCTTGAGATTCTGTTAGAAGTGAAAAATCACCGTCTTTATGCCACTTACCCAGAGCTTACCAAGCCGCAGAGAAGTTGACCCGCTGAGTCCTCTCGTTGCAACCTTCATTATAGTCATGTTTCTATTCTTCATAGACGAAGGGTATTATGACTTTAGGTGGATGAAGGAATGGGGCAACTGGCTGGTTTTTGGAATCTACATGATTATATTCTTCCCGATCCAATGGCTGATTTCGCATTTCCTTTTTACGAAAATCGCAGGATGGAAGAAAATGGCTGCAATGGTTGGGTTGACAGTGCCGGTAACACTTCTTTTGATTTGGCTCGTTGTCTAGTCCTTTACTCCTTTTCGATAGTTACGTTTTCCTTCGCGAGTAAGGTTGCTCCATTAATATTTTGAATCACTTCAGGACAGTTTGTACAATGTTGTTCAATCGTGGTATTAGTCAAAGTCAAAGAAGCAAGAGGACCAACATTGAGGATCGAGCATCCTGTTGTACCCTCAATGACTTCATTTATGATCAACGAAGTTTTAATTATCACCTTGGACTGGTTATGAATGGAACTTCCTTGGATGGCAAAGTTGTTTTCAAACTTGCAATCCTGGAATATGACTGGCTGCTGGTTATTCATAGCTATGGATACACCTCCACCAAAGAGATCCGCAGGCCCATCGGCGTAACCATCCCTTATCACCAAACCATCAAAGCGAATGGTGTCCTTGATGTTTTGGATTTCAAGTACATGAAAACAATTATCGTTTACCAGGCTGGTGTCTGTCATTTCTCCTGATAAAATGGTGATATGATTTGGAATATCCCTTTGATTGATATTAGATTCATTTCCCTCAAAGCCGCCATAGACAGAAACAGCTCTTTTCAACAAGAAGGAAGTGTCTCGTAATGTTGTCGTAGATACCTTATAGATGCCATCAGCTATCCAGATCTCATGGATTGATGTATCCGAATTACTTTGTAGCAATGCTTCACCAAATGTGCGATATGCTGTAGTCCAACTTTCACCATCCGGATACCCAATCGCATTTCCATCAACATAAATTCGGTCATTCGAAGGGCCAGGAGGGGCATAAGTAGAACACGTGAAATCCCCAGCGTAAAGTTTGCAAAAAACATTATCGATATAGCTGTCATTGTCACTACCTGCAAACCTTTTTCCCATTAGCATACAACGGATCTTTCGCGTGCCTTCAGGGACCGGTATTGAATTTTGCTTTAGCGTCCAGGCACTCATACGGTGTCGCATCGTATCAGTAGCCGAAATAATATTGTTGCTGCCATCAAGAAACAATATGGCCATGGCGGGCTCATCAGTGTTTTGCCAATCAGCCATGTATGCTCCATAATGTGTCAATACACTGCCTGAATCTACCTGTGCCTGGAATGAAGAAATGTCAAGGTCCTGGTAGGCAGACCCAAATGGATTATCCACACATAAGGCTCCAAGCCCAAAATATTTCTGACCCTGGTAAGGGTTGATCCCAGCACACTCTCCAGGGCCAAGGGATTCAATGACGCCAATCGTTGCTGTCCAATTGCCAATACCAATTTCAGCATTGGGATTTAAGACCAGGTTTGATGTTAATGTATCCAATGATTTTGTTTCAATTCGTTCATGTGTACTCCAGGGACTCCATGCAAGACTTTTATCTCTATAGCGTACTCTCCACCAATAGGTATTGCCTGGTTGTAGATTTTCTACATCTTCATTGGTGAGATCGTCATTGGCCTGCTCATTGATTTCGTTGTACCAGTTAGCGTATTGTTTCCATGATTCAAAAACCGGTGCTGTGAAGTCACTGCTGTCCATTGAGATTTGCCAGTGTGCGGCTCCAAACTCATCGCCGTCAATATCTGAAAAGCCATCAGCTTCCATCGTAAAACATAAAGAAGAAACGGTATCTCCGGCAAGAGGGAAAAGTGGTATCGGTGAAGTCGGAGGGTTATTGTTAAGTCGGATAGTCATGAAATCGGTTTCAGTGCTACCGCCGGGATTGTATTGATCACCAAAGCTTAGCCGTTTGAGAACCAGTTGTGGATTTTCTCCCGCAGTCACTTCGACCATGACAAAACCATATTCATCCTGGCTGACAATAAACTCATCATAATCCTGGTTTTCAAACTCTCCCCAATAATCAATATTACCTCCAGACGTAGCTACATTCACCCACAGATGATTGTGATCTCGTGATTGCCCGCGTGAGTATGCATGCGTATGACCGAAAAAATGAACGGTGGGTTTTCCACAAGTATCTGAGAAGGCTTCCATGCGTTCGACCACATCACCAGTGTAGTCCGCTTCCCCTGGTGTCCATAATTCGGATAAGTAAGGGTGGTGCATTTCAGCAAATACAAAATCGATAAGCGTATCTGCACAACTCAACACTAAAATACTGTCTAACCAATCGAGTTGAGCTTGTAACCGATAAGCCGGATTTGAATTGATACTGATCACTCGGATATTGGAGTAATCGTGATAGTACCAATGCTCGAGATATCCCGGTGTTCCATTGGCAGGCAGGTTGTAGTAATTAAAATAGTTTTGAGAATTGGCTTCATGATTACCAATAGCAGGATAGCATGGAACTGATCTCCATAAGGCCTGTCCGGGGTTGAAGAAATCATTTTTCCATTGTAAGAAAGTATTACCAGCATCCACGACATCACCAGGAAGAACAGCCATCTGAAGATGATCGCTTAAGGGCGTACCATATTCAGACGCGATGTAAGGCAGCAAACTGGTGTTGACCAGGTTGGAAAAAATATTCGGGTTGCTTCCATCCTTTTGCATATCGCTCATTAGCACAATGTTGACATCGGCTTCACTGTTGCGAAGTGGTGGGCTGACAAAGTCAAACACATTAGATTGCCAGGTGCCAGTAACTGCTTTATAATAATAACGTGTTCCCGGCATAAGACCTGCCAGGGAAACTGTATGTAGAATCGTGTTTCCGGGCGTAGTGATCGTAGTACCGGATGTAGAACTGCCCAGAATGGGAGTGAGACCATATTGGATTATACTCTCCGTATTTGTATTGGTTTCCCACATGATGACAATCGAGGTGGGGGTAGCATTCTGGAGATACGGCTGAATAAGGATGGTTTGTGCCCTGGAAGGATAAATAACCAGGCACAGCAAAATAGATATATACAGACCTTTGAAGCAGAGGAGATTGAACATCGAGTTGGTAAACAGGTAATTAGTAATAGATTTGCAAAAATAGGAAAAGTAGAACACCTTTATTTTTAACACAGACTAGGATGAAGACAAACTATCAGGATATACTGCAGGAATTATACCATGTCATTAAGGTAATCCCTGACAATGGACAAGTGGCACCGTATATTCCTGAGCTGGCAGAAATCGATCCAACCAAATTTGGCGTGCACCTCGCAACCACTTCTGGTGAGCATTATGGATTTGGAGATCATGAAGTCAAGTTTTCTATTCAGAGTATTGGGAAAGTACTTTCCCTGACATTAGCTTTTCAACAAAAAGGTGAAACACTTTGGGAAAGAGTAGGAGTGGAGCCGTCCGGCAATCCATTTAATTCATTGTGGCAACTGGAATACGAAAAAGGCAAGCCGAGAAATCCATTGATCAACTCAGGGGCGATTGTTATTTGCGATATTCTTTGTTCTTTATTCGATGAGCCGCTAAAGGAATTACTTTCTTTTGTCAGAAAAGTATCCGGTAATCCCGATATCAATTGTAATGAACAAGTGTCGGCATCTGAAATGAAATTGGGTTTTAGAAATGCAGCGCTGATTAACTTGATGAAGTCATGTAATAATATAGAAAACGATATTGATGAGGTGCTTGATTTGTACTATCACATGTGTGCGATTGAAATGTCCTGTGCTGAACTGGCCAATACCTTTTTACTCTATGCCAATCATGGCAAATTAGTTTCTACCGGCGAAGCCGTGATCACCTCCAGCATGGCCAAGCGTATCAACGCCATTATGCAGACTTGTGGATTTTATGATGAGGCAGGGGAGTACACATTTAAAGTCGGCTTGCCAGGCAAGAGCGGGATAGGAGGAGGAATTGTGGCTATTCATCCTGGTAATTATGCGGTAGCCGTGTGGAGCCCGAAATTGAACAAGAAGGGTAATTCAGTAAAGGGGATGCAGTTGCTGGAGGTGCTTACGACGAAGACGGGGCTTTCGATATTTTGACGACTGATCTTGGATGCTGAGCATCCGGATCGACGATTGATCATGGAAGCTACGCTTCCGATCGACCACTGATCAGCGAGGCTGCGCCTCGGATCGACGACATGCTCTTCGATGATTCACGCATATAAGTGGTCTGCGCAGCATGTCGTCAATCCGCAGACGAAGTCTGCAAGATGCTTGGTCAATCCGCAGACGAAGTCTGCAGGATGAGTGGTCGATCCGCAGACGAAGTCTGCAAGATGCGTGGTCAATCCGCAGACGAAAGTCTGCAAGATGAGTGGTCAATCTGCAGACGAAAGTCTGCAGGATGCGTGGTCAATCCGCAGACGAAAGTCTGCAGGATGCGTGGTCAATCCGCAGACGAAGTCTGCAAGATGCGTGGTCGATCGGAGGCGCAGCCTCCAGGATCAAGGTTTGTATTTGCCTATCCCGTTTTTGAAATTAGATGTTTTGACAAAGAGATTTTCCGCTTTTTTGTAGTACTCATCGAATTCTCTTTGCTCAATATATTTTCTGTTTTTGGAATGGAAAAGGCAAGTCACACATTCCGCAATCGACCTTATTGAGTAGCCGACAAACTTCTTTTGCTCTTTATCGCTTTGCCCGATGGATCCTTCAGAAATATTGAGGGAGATTGAATCGGCAGCTCTTTTAAACTGTGAGGTAAGACTATAAATTTCCTCCTTAGGAAATTTCCTGGTGAGCAGATGTACATCATTAGCGAAGGAGACGGCCATATGCCAAATCTCCAGCCGTTCAAATTTGAAAGCCATATGATTTTGTTTTAACTGGTTACTTTTAAGCAGTGGTGACTGCTGTTGTTTTCGATATGGAAATTAAGGACTTTTTGGATACGGGACTTAATTTTTTAAATGACGACTGATCAAGGAAGCTACGCTTCCGATCGACCACGGATCAGTGGGTCTTCGACCCAGATCGACGACTGATTAGCGAGACTTCGTCTCTGATCGACGACGTGCTCCGCATTGATTAAGCATCGAATAAAAGTGGTCTGCGCAGCAAGTGGTCAATCCGCAGACGCAGTCTGCAGGATGAGTGGTCAATACACAGACGCAGTCTGCAGGATGAGTGGTCAATCCGCAGACGCAGTCTGCATGATGTGTGGTCAATCTGCAGACGAAGTCTGCATGATGTGTGGTCAATCCGCAGACGAAAGTCTGCAGGATGAGTGGTCGATCTGAAGCGAAGCTTCACGGATCAGTGGTCCACAGAAATAAGGGATTTATTATCTTCGGTTACTTCCAGAGATACTCTATGCGCATCACACCATTTTATTTTCTTCTCTCGATCAGCATCCTTTGCACCTGCATGTCCGGGAATGCTCAATCCTTGGAGGATTCTATCGATCACTGGGTGGATGAACTTTCTGTCAAAAGGGACTTTCGGTCAGAGAAGCTACTTGGAGTAGTTTCGGATTTAAAAAAACTTGAGCCTGGAGTCTATTGCCAGATACTCACAGTCCTCCAGGAAAAAGTAGGGACGGAAAATAAGAGGTTTCGGATAAGGGTACTTAACGTTGAAGCCTGGATGAGTGCAACAGGCTATTCCCAATGTGATGGCCATAAAAGCGATATTGAACTTGCACATGAAGCATTAGCCTTGGCATACGAGTTGGAGGATGAATATCTTCAATATGAACTTCATTCGCTGTTATGCTCAAGCTATGCGCTGGAAAATAAACACGGTCAATCTATTTTGCATGGCCTGATGGCAAAAGATCTCTTTGAAAAGCTGGGCAAGGAAAACTTGTATACACATTCCGGTACGCTTTACAACCTTGCCTTTGGTTATTTCCATTCCAGGGAATACAGGGAATGCATAGATGCGTCCTATAAAGTATTGGAATCCTACAGCCAGGATTTTAAGAATCCATCGGATACAAGCCTGGCGATTTTTAAGATGTTTTGCTGGAATACGATGGGGTTAGCCTATAACAAAATCGAAAAATTAGATTCAGCATTTATTGCTTTTGATAGTGCATATGTCATGGCCGAAATAATTTCGAATGAATTTTGGAAAGGTATTATTACCGGCAACAAAGGCGATGTGTATTTTAAAATGGAGCAGTATGATTCGGCAGAAGTGATGCTCTTATTAGATTATAAACAAAGCCTTGTTTCCAACCAATTGGATAACGCTGCCAATTCCCTGCAATGGCTTGCCCGAATCGACTTGCATAATGGAAGAGCCATGGAAGCATTGCACAAAGCCAGGGAAGCAATGGATTTGCTGCATAAAGCTTATCACCCAGTGTATATGGCCAATACACTTTACACATTTACTAAAGTGTTTGGCACCTTGGGTAAAGCAGATAGTGTCAGTTACTACCTCGAAAAGTTTTTGGTGCTGCATGATTCGATCGAGCAGAAAGCATCAGAGAGCAGAACTGAAAATGTGCTGATGCGCCTGAATAACCAGGAAAATATACATACGATCACCAATTTGAATAAAGAAAAACGTAGGATTGCCCTGATCCGGAATTTTATACTTGTTTTGATCATTCTCCTTGCACTCGTTGTGGTGATGATCCTCAATCGACGTGCCCTCACGCATAAAATGCGCAGTAAGGAAGCTCTCGATGCGCGACGTACCGCGGAGCAGGATGCCTTATTCGCCAGAGATCAATTAAACCAGTTCACCCAAAACCTTCGTGAAAAGACAACTCTTGTGGAAACGCTTCAGTCACAATTGATGGATCGAGAAATGAGTGAAGATCAAATGGCGCGTATCACTGAATTATCTCATCATGCCATTTTAACGGATGATGATTGGTATAGTTTTAAGACTCTCTTTGAAAAAGTGTATCCCGGATTTTTTTATACCCTCAAAGAGAAGTCGAATGATCTTACCACTGCTGATCTTCGGATGGCTGCACTTAGCAGGCTTCAGGTTCCCAATAAAGATGCAGCATCTCTTCTGGGTATTGCTCCCAGTAGTGTGAATAAAGCACGTCAACGATTAAGGCATCGCCTGGGGCTCGATCCGGAGGCTGACCTTGAATTGTATTTTTCCCAGGCAAAGGAATTTAATTAAAAGAAAAAAGAAAAATGAAAAATTGAGTTTGAAGATTGAATTGGGTTAAATGAAAAAATACATCTGAATTTAATTTTATTATTTTCGACCCTGTCCCTTGAGCATGGATTTAACAATTGTTAATTTCTGGTTAGGGGATGTATCTCTTAACCCATTTATTAACGAATTTAAATCAAACATGAAACAACTATTTATTTTAGCCATTTTATTTATGGCTGTGTCTGCTGGAATGGATGCACAGCAATTATTAACCCCTTCTTTCGGATTTTCCCATAAAAAGACTTCTTATGTCACTTTACTGGATGGAACAGTGATCACTGGGACCGTAAAGGACATTGACCGGAAAAAGGGATTGATCGAATTTGTCAACATTGAAGATGGTGAGGGCAAAAAAAATAAGCTTAAGGCGGAGAAGATCAAATTGATGTACCTACCTCCAACAGCTGCTGATAATTGGGCTAAGGCAGATGCTTTTCTTTCTGATGCCACCAAATGGAGCGGTCAAAAATTAAATGAAGATTTGATCAACCAGGGGTATGTTTATTTTGAAAATGCGAAAGTGAAAATCAAAAAGAAAGAAAGCGTCCTGTTGATGCAATTATTGAATCCAACCTTCTGTGAAAAAGTAAGAGTTTATAATGACCCATATGCCAAAGAAACAACTGGCCTGGGCGTTGGAGGCATCAACGTAGTAGGAGGAGCTGAAAAATCCTATTACATCAAAGTAGAAGGACAAAAAGCCGCTTTCTTACTGGAAAAGAAAAACTTTAAAGATGAATTTCCAGCACTTTGGCAAAAATGCCCGGAAATGAAAAAGAAGTATCCACAAATGAAATGGTCTGACCTGACCTCAATTGTCATTGATTATAATACATGCGCTAAATAACGCATCATTTATTTGAAGAATCTAATTCTAGGAATCCGGTAGGGCATTGTCCTTACCGGATTTCTTCTTTAGAGAACATGAGAACATGAGAACATGAGAACGTGAGAACGTGAGAACGTGAGAACGTGAGAGGTGTGAGTATGTGTGCGAGTGAGACAACGAGAAGGTGGAAAGTTATTCACACGGAGAGCACGGAGCACACGGAGGCAATTCTGACAGCTGATAGCTGATAGCCCAACCTGATAGCTGCAAGCTATCATTGGTTCGCGGGATCATCTTCCGGCACCTCATACTCTGATTGTTTCTTGCCGAAGACTGAAACACTAATATACCGTTTTGGATTGAGCCTCATATCCTGAAGGAGGAGATCGAGATTATGCGTAGTATGGCTCAGGTTGTCATAGAGGGCGTCATCCTTGATCAATTTACCAAGGCTGCCTTTTCCTTCTTCAAGTCCTTGCATGACGGTACCTAAATCAGTAAAGGATTTATTGGCTTCTGTAATCGCGGCATTGAGGCTTTTCATGGTCGTTTGTGCATCGGTGATTAGCGCCCCCGTATTCGTGCCCACATTAGCTTCATCAAATTCCCTGGAAATGCTTTCTAAATGTGAAATGGCATCTGAGATTTTTTGTTGGTTCTTAGCCAATGCTCCAGTGAGTGTTTCAACATTAGCAAGAGATCCTTTCAGATGTTTGTCATATGTACCCATCGATGAGTTGAGGGTGCCAGTGATCGATGCAAGATTTTTGATCAGTAGTGAAAGTTGTTGATAGGTCTTCGCGATTTCATTGTTAGCATTTGGTGAAGTCAGTGAATCACCAAGGGTGTTAAGAATTTCGCCAATATTTTCTTTGACTTTGGCTAGCGTACCATCCGGTCCAGGATCAAGGAAGGTATCAAAAAAGCCTTTTACACTCCCTTTGAGATAAGTTCCGGGTTCTGCGCAATCATCTCCTGAGCACGCATGAGTGACTACTAGATCAATGGCTTTACCACCCATCAATCCTGTGCTGATAATTACTGCTTCTGCATCTTTTGGAATTTGAATTCCTCTCTTGATGTCGAGGGTCGCAATAATCGTTTGCATATCCTCATCAAGTTCCACTTTGGATACAGTCCCTACATTCATCCCTTTGATCATGACTGCAGAAGAAGTGGCGAGTCCTCCAATGTTTTCGTAGCGCACATAAAAATTAGTGGTAGGCTTGAGCAGGTTTCTTCCCCTAAGGAATTTATAACCCCAAACAGATATGGCGATAACCAATATGGCCATAAGGCCGATCTTAAACTCATTCGATATTTTCACGTAGAGTAGTTTATACTTGTTTACCTGATGTCCTCAGGGCAGTTCGGTTAATGAACCGTCTTTTTTGGAATCAGTTCGCAAAGTTAATTCCCGTATTTGAAGGGGAACGTATATTATTCCATTGAATTTTAAGCTTTTATCCGTTGGCCGTCCTTATAAGCTACAATAAAAGCTCCCTCGAAACCATTGGCTTTCAGGGCACTCAGGCGTGGGCGGGCTGCATCAGGACTGCTGAAATAGCCTACCACAAACTTATAAGTTTCCCCTTCCTTAATGACTTCAAGGTCTTCAATCTGGTGATACCGGGCATCAATCGTGGATTTTGACGAAGCAGCAATCTGAATCCGGTAAGCAACCTCCAGCTTCGCTTTTGGGGAAGATACGATAGTATCCTTCAAGCTTCCATTATTCCCACTGTATTCTTTTACCTGGCTATTTGTTGACACCTCAGTTTCCGGGTAGTCCTCCATGTCTCTTTTATAATTCGAAAACGCTTTCAGGATCGCCGTTGCCATTTCCTCCTGGTTTTCTGGTTTCATGAGGTAGTTTTCATCAGCATCTGTACTCAGGAAGCCTGTCTCAATGAGTACGCTCGGCATCGTCGTTTCACGCAATACAAGGAAACCAGCTTGCTTTACCCCACGGCTATTCAGCCTGGACAGCTTTTTAAATGAATTTTCCACATACGTCGCAAAGAGAATGCTTTGTTCAAGGTGTGCATTCTGGAACATGGATAAAATGATGTGACCTTCAGCAGAATAGGGGTCAAAGCCATCATATGTTTTCTCATAATTGTCTTCAAGAAGAATCGAAGCGTTTTCCCGTTTCGCCACATCCAGGTTGTCCTCAGCACGATGTAATCCTAAGACATAGGTCTCAGAACCAGTTGCCCGGTTGCGTACACTGATATAATTGCAGTGAATGGAGATGAATAAATCAGCTTTATTCCGGTTAGCAATCGCTGCTCTTTCGTTGAGGGGAACAAAGATGTCGGTCTCGCGGGTAAAGATGACCTTGATGTCAGGATAGGTAGTTTTGAGTTTTTTGCCAAGATCGAGTGCAATATTCAGCGCTACTTCCTTTTCACGGGAGTGATTTCCATGGCAGCCAGGATCTTTTCCTCCATGACCCGCATCGATGACAACTTTCCGTATTTTATAGGGTTCCTGGGCAGAAAGGGATATGGAAAAACCCATTGCCAGCGTTAAAAGCAAAACTGTAATTGCAGGGAAGCGTCTTGTTGAAGTTTTACTACCGTACCAAATCTTCATACCTTTGACCAGATGGATAACATTAGCAAAAGTAATAATATGTAAGTAAATGTTCAAATGGATTTTGTATAAAATTATTACCCTACTTCCCGGGGCTTAAACCAAACAAGGTGCATTCAGAACGATTTAACCAAATGACTTATTTCTTACCGGTTAAGGTCCAGTAGCGGATTGAAGCAAATACGACACATACTCACCCTGTTGATAATCAATGCTATAGCTGTCTTCAGCTATGCGCAGGACCCGTATTACAACCCGCTGAAAGCAAAATATCTTCCTGATAGCGTCCGTACAGACACTTTTATGCCCCCTCCGTCTCAACGACCAGACAAAAGCGCTGCCATCGTCATGTCCCCGGATAGCCTCGATGCTACAGTGGAATATGGGTCAGCAGACAGCAATTACCTGGACAACGTGACCAGAAAGGTTTACCTGTTTGGTGACGCTTATGTACGCTATAAAGACCTCTCCCTTACGGCTGATTATATCGTTGTAGACCTCGATAGTAGTATCGCTACCGCTCGAGGCCTTCCGGATAGTCTTGGAAAAATGGCTGGCTTACCACAATTCAAGATGGGTGAGGAATCTTTTACAGCCGAAGAAATGCGTTACAATTTTATCAAGCGCAAAGGGATTATCTATAATGCGCTGACAAAAGAGAATGACCTGACCATTCATGGGGAGAAAACAAAGTTTATCGCAGCCGGAGGAGAAACCGGTCAGGAAGATGACCTTTTATATGCCTCACGTGCGCTTATCACAACTTGTGACCACCCCAATCCCCATTTTGGTATCCGCGCTTCCAAAGTGAAAACCATTCCAGATAAACTTGCGGTGATTGGATCATCCAACCTGGAGCTCTTTGGCGTACCTACCCCGGTCTGGTTGCCATTTGGATTTTATCCAGTCTCTGAAAAACGTTCCGCCGGTTTGGTATTACCTAGAGATTATGAAAGATCACCACTGTGGGGTTTTGGTATCCGGGACATCGGGTATTATTTTCCGGTAAGTGATTGGGCTGATGTACAGTTATTGGCCGATATCTATTTCAATGGTACTTGGGGTGTAGGATTTGTTTCCAATTATGCAGAACGATATAAGTTTAGGGGAAATGTAGCTATCCGTTATTCATATCGCGTGTCTGAAATTCCAAATGACTATCATGAGAATGTAGAGAAATCATTTTCGTTTAGACTTACTCACAACCAGGACACTAAGGCAAATCCTAATCAAACATTAGGGGGTAGTATCAATATTCAAAGCAATGACTACGAATCGATCAATTATAATGATGCCCAGAGTGCATTGACCAATACGTATTCATCCAACTTTAATTACAGCCGTACTTTCCCGGGGAAACCATATTCGCTTACGGCTTCATTGAACCATAGTCAGAACACGCAATCTCACCTGGTCACCATCAACGCTCCTGATGTTAATTTCAGGTTGAATCGTATCTATCCTTTTAAAAGCAACAAGAGACTTGGTCCGGATGCGTGGTATGAAAAAATTGCTTTCGTGTATGCAGGTTCAGCAAAAGCCCAGATCATAGCGACAGACACAACTTTGCTTGACGCCATGACTCTTGATAATGCTCAATATGGCGCACAACACAAAGCCAATGCCTCTATGAACCTCAAGGCATTTAAATATTTAAACATCACCCCATCCATTGATTATGGTTCAACTTGGTTTTTTAAAACTCGTGACCATTATTTAGAATTTGATCCCAATAATCCAGACTATGTTGTAAACGATACTCTTTTCTTCCCTGATGGGACATTTAATGATAGTGACATTATTAAGGACACTATCAGTTATGGATCTATAGAGGATTCTCTAAGGAATGGCTTTAAAGAGTTCAGAACCTTGTCTGCGAGTGTCAATATGAATACACAGCTTTTTAGCACCATGCAGTTTAGCAATGGTTGGCTTCGAGGTATCCGTTATGTGATGAAACCAAATGTAGGATTTTCATTCTCACAACCTTCACCAGTCAGTTATTATGATAGTTCGCAGGTGCATATCCTGTACCCGGATTCTATGCAAGGGTTTAATAAATATGAAAATCTCTTGTACAGTGTTCGTCCTACAAACCAACGACAGGCAAACTTGAATTATTCCATTACCAATTTGTTTGAAGCAAAGTATTTCAACGGGAGGGATAGCACAGAAAAGAAACTCAAACTCTTTGATAATATTAGTGCGGGCGGTAGTTATAATTTCGCTGCCGATTCTTTTAACTTCAGTCCGCTCAACATCAGCGGTAACACAAGATTTTTTAAAGGAATCACTACATTTTCCATTGGGGCTACGTATTCTTTTTATGGTAAACTTCCAAATGGAAGACTCAACCGTGATCTCTATGTAGAGTCAGATAATAAACTCCTGCGATTTGATAACCTGCGACTTCGTTTTTCTACACGACTTACATTTAGTGATGTGAAAAAACTAATTGCAGGAGAAGAACTAGAAGAACGTAAAGGGCCTGGTGTAAGACGCGGTCCTGACCCGAGAAGTAAGTTCGAAGACTTGCTGTCCGGATTTTCCATAAATCATGAACTAGGTGTCGTGCGGATGGGTATGAATGGGCCTGATCATACCGTGGTCACTACCAACAACATCAATATGGTCGGTGGAATAGAGCTTACACCTAATTGGTCTGTGTACTTTGGAAATATTGGTTACGATTTCTTAACCAATTCGATCACGTATCCAGATCTCGGGATCGCCAGGGACCTGCATTGTTGGCAATTATCTTTCAACTGGCAGCCTACTCGGGGCACGTACGCCTTTAATATCAATGTCAAGCCCGGAACATTTGATTTCATCAAAGTGCCTTATAAGCGCGGTAATTACGATTCGAGCGGCGGATTCTAGCCTTGCCGTCGTTTTATCTTATTTTTGGGTGATCCTGTTGTCATGCGACTTATCTTGATATATGCGCTATTCTTATTTCCGACCTTCCTGGCCGGACAGCACAACAGATGCCTTTTTGATATTGGTCTTACCTCGCGGAAGGATAGTATGGCGTATGAAAATTTTCTTTCGGTAGTTAATTCTGCTAAATCAAATCCTGCTATTTCCACAAGGTCGATCGTTTATATCCCGGTTGTCATTCACGTTGTTGCAGATGAATCAGTACAACCTGTATCAAGAGCACAAGCATTACAACAACTTGATGTGCTCAATGCCGACTTTGCAGGGAAGGGAGAGAATATCTCTAAACTTTCAGATGAGTTTGCTTCTCGCATAGGTAATGCAGAAATTCAATTCTGTCTTGCAACTTTAGATCCGACAGGGCAACCTACAAGTGGAATTACGTTTACTGAAACTGATAAAAATGATATTGCCCTGCAGACTGAATTTGAAGGACGTAAATCGATCCATTATGATCAGTGGGGCGGTAAATCAGGATGGGATCCTTCGCGATACATCAATATCTGGATAGGAGAATATGGCGGTGTCCTTGGGTCGGCTACATTTCCTGACATGGCTCCTTTTCCTGAGGAGATTGGCGTGATCATTGATCCAAAATATTTTGGTTCGATTGGAGATGCGGGTGATTCAGGATTCTTTGGTGGTGGACATACGCTTACACATGAGTTGGGTCATTTTTTTGGCTTAAAGCATATTTGGGGAGAGGATACAGATACTAATTGTGATGATACAGATAACATTGAAGACACTCCAAATGCATTAGGTCCATATTACAATTGCCCTTCGGGAGAGCAATTGAGTTGCGGCACAAGCAACATGTATCAAAATTTTATGGATTTTACTGATGACCGATGTCTGGCTGCTTTTACGCATGATCAGGCTTCGTTTATGCAAGCTGTTCTTGAAACCTTTTACCCAAACCTCACTTCAGAAACGGCATGCCTTCAGGCATCCGCATCATTTGATAACTGGTATGATCAGTTGATATGGTCAAATGATCCTCTTGCTAATACATATGTGATCTATAATCCGGAGATATGGATGAATACCAAGGATGTACTCGTGTATAGTGTTGATGGAAAACTCATACTTGAAGACAGGTGGGAAGATGGATGGAGTTATTTGTTGGATCTTGGCCATGTGGCATCTGGTATCTACATTGTGAGCATTGCGAATGGGGATAACCGACATGTAAGAAAAGTAATAGCCTTTTAATGAAGGCATCGAGACATTTAGAAAATGATGAATTACAAACAACTATTTTTCCTGACCCTGCTTATTTGCTGTCAATCTTGCCAGCCTTACAAAGCCGGGACTGCGACCTCAGATAAAGACAAAGAACAGGAATCGGTTCCATGGGTGATGAAGTACGAAAGGGGACCTTGCTTTGGAGAATGTCCGGTATATATCTTCTACCTCCTATCTGATCATCATGGGTTAGTCGAAGTCAAAGCTAATCTGCTTGAGCCAGGTTGGTATACTGCAGATCTTGACCAGGAAGCAGTACATGAAATTCTTACAGATGTTGAACCAGAATCCTGGTGGCATCCCGATCTTGGTGAAGTGCCAGAGATTGCAGATCTGCCTGGTATGAGTTTACTGTATAAGCATCAGGAAGGTTTACGTTGGATGGCTGTTGGAGGAAGATATACTCCAGCAATTGGTGATGTATTTCAAAAGCTTAGCCACCTGGTCTCAGAAGCACGCTGGAAACCTACTAACCTTCGTCCTATCCAACCAGATGTCCCAGAGCCAACGGATGTAATCGTGCAACTTAAAGAAGGTGTGGATATACAAACCTGGATGGGAAAATTTGACAACTTCGGTATCAAACTCAAAAAGCGAATTACTCCGAAAATGCAGTTTTACTTAGTCACCAAAGAGCCCGGAGTAGGCTCTGCCAATGACTTCCTACAATACATCAAACTCGATCCTGATGTGATTGAAGCGCAATGGGACCAGCCAGTTTCGCAACGAAACTAAAAGCATAGGGCATAGGGCAGAGAGCATAGGGTTGTTACTTAATTAATGTGGCCGCAGGCCACATTAATTATAATCATGTTAAGCTTAAGTTGCACTTAAGCTTTCGCGTTAGCAAATTTCTGATTTGCCGTTTCATTCAAAACAAAGTTTTGAAATCCCGCTTGCATAGTAGACTTCATTTCACATTGTACCCTATGCTTTATGCCTTATGCTTTTCGGCCATTGTTTAAAATAGTATAATTGTAGTCACTAAGCACCACATGTCCACAGCAATAGTCATTATATTCATTGGTATCTTCATTTTCTGGGGGCATTACCTGGCAGCTATCTTTGAGAAGCGTGGAATACCCGATGTATTAGGGCTGATGTTGATTGGTATGGTGCTAGGACCGATCACAGGACTGGTGGATACGAGATCCTTTGACTCTTTTGGCAAACTTTTCAGTCACCTTGTGTTAGTGTTTATTCTTTTTGAAAGTGGGACTGACTTGAAAATTTCGGAAGTCCAAAAGTCTTTCAAGTTGTCTGCAGGGATTACGGTGGTTGGATTCTTTGTGACATGGATTGTACTCACAGCATTGACATTTGTAATATTTAAAATCTCCATTCTATCCTGCTTGTTTATAGGTGCCGCACTTGGAGGGACATCTTCAGCGGTGGTCGTAGGTCTTGTAAGGAAAATAAAAGTCAGTCCCAAAACATCTACAATCCTGATCATGGAATCAGTGGAGACCGATGTCTTTACGCTCGCTATACCAATCAGTATCCTTGGATTGATGATCACAGGGCATATCGATGTCAATATGGTCCTCTCTCAGTTTTTAGCCTCCCTGATTATTGCTTTGATGCTTGGCATGGGCGGTGCGTTTTTGTGGTCGTGGATCATCAACAAGTTTCCGGATCTGAAAAGCACGAAATTTTCCACCCCTGCTTTTTTATTCATCCTTTACGGAATCACAGAGTACCTCAATTTCAGCGGACCACTTACTGCATTATCTTTCGGTATTGCCATTGGTAATATGAAATACTTTGAGCCAAGAATTTTCGAACGGTTTATACCTAATCATGATATCGTACTCCCTGCTGATGAACGCAGTTTTTTTAGTGAGATCGTTTTTCTTTTACGCACATTCTTTTTCCTTTTTATCGGAATGAGCATCCAGATCCATAGGATAGATTGGCTTATTTGGGGAGCGCTCATGACCTTGGCTTTATGTATTGCAAGGATATTGTACGTACCATTAGTTGTACCCAAGTCAACTGCTGTACTGGATAAAGCAGTGATCTCAAGTATGATTCCCAAAGGTTTGGGAGCAGCTGTAGTAGCCACCCTTCCATTTCAACGCGGAGTTCCAGACGGAGATATTATCCAAGCGATTTGTTTTTCCCTGATTTTATTCAGTACCGTGTTTACCGTTCTCTTTTTCTTTTTGATCAATAAAGGGATTAGTATGCCGTTTTATAGATTTATATATGGGAAAGACAAAACTGTAGTGAGCAGTGAGCAGTGAACAGTGAGCATAAAGTGTAATGGATGGCGCAGCCATCCATTTTAAAAGCTAATGTTAAGCGTAAGTTCACTTACGCTTGTGCGTCTGCAAAACTTTGTTTTGCGATTTTGCTAATTGCAAATTTGCAACCATGAATACTTCGACTTGCTATTCCTCATCCACGTGCTATGGTTCGACCTGCTAAACACATCCATGTGCTACAGCTCACCAACCGCAGCTCAGCAACCGCGTAGATGCAATCTACGCTTAACATTTCTGGTTACATTCGCGAAAGAAACACTCCAAGGAATGTCAATCCAATTCCGATAAGCACGCTGCTTAGGATATAACTCACTGCATAGACATATTGTCCGTTGTTGAAAAGAGTAACTGATTCATTTGAGAAAGCAGAGAAAGTAGTGAAACCTCCAAGTATTCCTGTGGTTAGAAACAATCGCCATTCTTTCGGAAAATTTAAACGCTCAGCCAAGCCATAAAGGAGCCCGATGCAAAAGCATCCTACCAGGTTTACTACAAGCGTGCCCCATGGAAAGCCTTGAGGATATTTTTCCATAAAAGGAAAAGAAACCATGTAACGTAGCGCACCACCTATGAAACTTCCTGTACCTACGATAAGGAGAAGATTAAATGACATACTCAAAAGTAGAGAACATTCTACATCTAAGCTATCGTAGCAGAATCCTTATGAAAAAATATTAAAGCTGGCCTTCTTTGGAAGGGAGAAACTTTGGAGCTGTTCTGAGCTTGGATATAGTTTCGTAAGCATACGCAATTGAAAGCAATCTGGCTTCAGAGTAGGGTAGGCTAAAGAATGTTAAGCCAACCGGAATTTCATTTACAAGGCCCATTGGAACTGTGACAGACGGGAACCCTGCGACAGATGCAGGTCCAGAGGCGGCATTTCCAACTCCACATAAAGCGTCCAGGTTATTAGATTCTATCAGCTCTTTTAATTGAGCACTCAACGTTTTTAATTGTGCATGAGCATCTATATATTCCTGCGATTCCAGCCCATTAGTTTTTTGAGCTTCGAGCATCAGATCCTGGCCGAAAAAGGGCATGATGATATCCGAATGTTTTTCATTGTAGGCGATAATATCATCCAGGGATTTTATAGGACAATCACAATTGGAGAAATACTTATTTATACCATCCTTAAACTCATATTTGAGAACGGTGTGCTCTGATTCATTGATATCATAGTATAACTGGCTGAAGGAAATAGGTATTATGGTAGCACCATGTTGTTGCAATGCAGCAAGCGCATTTTGAAGCAACAAACTTATAGGGTCACTTCCACCAAGTAAAGATTGTTCTATACCAATCCGTTTTCCAGGCAATGATTTGTCGTTCAACAAAGCTGTATAACTCCTTGGAAGAGATCTTTTTATTTTGGAAGTAACCGAATCTTGTGGATCTTCTACGATCAAAGCATCAAGCAACAAGGTGGCATCCCGGACAGTGCGGCCAAAAGTCCCGGGTGTATCAAGAGATTTTGAAACAGGTATGATTCCTGAACGGCTTATGAGACCAAAGGTCGGTGTGATTCCAACAACCGCATTCATGGATGCGGGACATGCGATCGATCCATCTGTTGATGTCCCTACTGAGACCATACACAATTCAGCTGCCACAGCTACTGCCGAACCAGCACTTGAACCGCATGGTGTACTATCCAGGATATATGGATTCTTTGTTTGACCACCCAGGCTGCTCCAGCCGCTTGTTGATTTATTGGATCTGTAATTGGACCATTCAGTCAGGTTGGTGGTGCCGAGGATGACGGCACCTTGAGCTCGCAACAGTTGTACGATAAATGCATCTGTATCAGCATAACGCTCTGATAAAGCCATTGAACCTGCAGTTGTTCTCATTTTGTCACCTGTATCAATATTATCCTTGATCAATACCGGTATCCCATGTAAAGGTCCCCTGATCATTCCCCTGGCTCTTTCTTTATCAAGCATATCTGCAATCTGCAGGGCATCCGGATTAGTTTCGAGAACAGCTTTTAGTCCCGGACCTGATTGATCTATAGTTGCAATTCGCTCCAGGTAAAGTTCTACAACTTGTCTTGAAGTGAGTTCCCCCGATTCGAATTTTTGCTGCATTTGTTCAATCGATAACCCTTCAAGGACGAAGGCAGAATCATTTGGGTTCGACTTATCCTTGTTGGATTTTGAGTTTGTGCAACTCATAAAAAGGACAAGGCTGAATAGGCAAGCAGGTAGAATGATGGCTTTCAACGGATGGAAAACGTACATTTTCGTTATGTTCGAATAGGTTAATAGTGAATTTCTTATAGCAATGGCCATAAGCTTATTCCAAAAAAAACATTTGAATACATTGGAGACTGAGCAACTCAGGAGAAGGGAGGCTTCCGACAGGTCTGATCTTAGACCAGGTTTATTGGGGCCGCCAGTTGTTGCACTGGAGTAATGTATTTCTGGGGTAAAGATAGGCCGAGGACAACCGTCTGAGGGTTGGTAAAAGCCAAATAGAATGTCAGCAAGCTTACATTTGCCAACTTCAAGTGTTGGAAATCAAGTGGTCAGATACCCTGTGGACGCAGGTCAAGTTCCTGGAAATGGGCAAGTTTACCTTCATAAAAGAGAAGCACGTAATAGAAAGTCTTTTCCATTTGCGCAGTATCGAAATCTATTTGTTGGCTTCCACCTGTCTGCTCGCTATTATATATTGTAAAGAGCTTTTCCTGCAGTTGTTTCGCCACATATACCTGCACCTTGCCTGGGTTTTTTATGCGGAATTTAATTTTGGCAGTATTGTTTTGGAGGGTGATCTCATCTATGGAGCCATATGACAATCCATCTTCACTATCCCATAAGCGACGAAGAGGAATGACGGAGGCATAAGGGCTCGATCCACTGTTCGAAGAATTATCTTGAAGGGAAGGAATTCCTCCTTGGCCACAAGGATTGATGAACCCTAGAAATTCACTATCGTCAACAACATTGAAGCCTTCGGATAAGGTGATATAATTTCCAGATTTGAAACTCACAAATGTTCCAACACCTCCCTGGATAAAAGAAGTTGAATTGATGGAAGTGGATGCTTCATAATGCCTGATCCCTTCTATAGGGCCAGTGACAATCACTGCCGGGTCACAGGTAGCTGCAAGATCACTTTGCCAGATACCACGACCAAAAGTGGCTGCCCTTATTCTTTTAGTTGTTCCATTATCGAAGATGACTAAATCAGTGACGGGAACATTAGGTAAGGCGTTTGACCACGTCATCCAATTGCTCATCGTGGCGGAACGATAGAAGACACCGATATCTGTTCCCGCATACACTCCATTGTCATTATCTACAGCAAGGCAATTGACAGGTACATTTGGAAGATTGGCTGAGATGTTTGTCCACGTATCACCTGTATTATCTGATTTGACCACTTTGATGCCAGCTGTAAATCCACCAAAGCATGCATATACTGTAGCGGATATATTTGGTCGGGCAACCACATCACTTATCCTACTCCAAAGAGAATCATGTGGAAAACCAGTGTTCTCATCTTTATCGATCCATGTTTCACCACCATCTCCTGAAAAATATAAGCTACCGGCTCCGTCATCATATTCATATCCACCAGCACTGTAATACCTTGAACTGTTACTAGGACAGGAAGCAAAGGCCCATGAACCTGATCCGCCTTTTCCAAACCAACTTCCTCCACTATTGTTTGTCTTGTATATCTGATATGCACCAACAAACACAGTGCTGGAATCACTATTATGGATGCCCAACGTTTGAAACCATTCCAAATAGCTACCTGGTAAAAACTCCGTGGAATTCTGTCCGTTGTTATAATATTTTTTTAAGGAATAGTTGACAGATCCATAAGCCGGCTAACCATTGACAGGATTAAAAACTACATCAAAACCATCGCAACATCCAAGATGATAAAATGCAGAGGTGTTATCCTTTCGGTATTTAATCCCATTATCCTGAAGACCACCCATCAGTTTGTTGATATTCCCATCCCAACCAGCAATGTGATAAAACATACTTGTTTCAATATTGTCAGATTTATTCACCCAGGTGGCTCCATGATTTTTACTCACATAGACACCTCCATCATTGGCGACATACAGATAATCATTTAGGGGGTTATAGGCCAGGTAATGGATGTCCGGATGCACATAAGGAAAACTTCCACCTTCATTATAGCTGGTTGTATGAGTCCAGCTAGCACCTGCATTCGTTGATTTCCAAACGGTGCATCCTGCTGCAAATACTATATTGGCATTATCAGGATGACAAGTCAGCGCGATGTCGTACCAACTTTGATCTGTCGTATCAATTCCATCTTCTGCAGCTCCGAAAATATTAGGCGTTGTAGATTGTCGCGTAAAGGAAAGTCCACTATTTGTGGATCTGTAAAATCCGCAGAATGTTCCCATACCTGTATTAGGGCCTGCAAGTAGATAGACAGTAGTTGGACTTAATGGAGATACTGCAATAATCATTCGTCCACCGTCATCTTCGCACTGGTCCGGATCAAAATCATAGGTGGTATTGCCAGTCCAGTTCGCCCCGCTATTGATGGAAAGTAGAAATTCTCCTCGTCTGGTTGCGTAAACACGTGTGGGATCTCCTGGTTTGAATTTTATATCGAAAAATCTTCCCGCAAATTGTTTGACCCAGGTGGTTCCTCCATTTGTAGTTCGATATAGACCAGTGCTTGTTGCAGCCATCAAGAGATTTGGATCTGTGGGACTTTGCACGAGGGCATAGCCTGCATAAGGCTCGGTTGCAGAAGGGAAAGTTCCGGTAGGGTGCCAACTAACCCCTCCATCCGTAGATTTCAGTACACCGACGGAAGGTCTTGAGTAGCCTAAAGGATGATGGCCTGAATCTCCATCACCTGTGAGTAAGTACATGTCACTTGGGTTGGCATGAGAAATAACAAATCCTGATACGCCTGTAGATGGAAGGTGATCCGTTAGATTGTGCCATGTATTGCCAGTATCCAGCGTACTCCATAATCCACCAGCAGGCGTGCAAATAAAAAAAATTCGTTCTTCAGTCGGATGAAAGACGATGCGATCTACTCGTCCTATTCCATTCAATAGAGCAGTTTGATTTTGGAGTGGTGTAGTGGATGGACCCATAAATGTCCATAATGAATTAATATTTCTATCATCTGGTCCGGGATCCATTTTTTTCATTTCTTCTGTTGCCTGCAATAGCATCTTGGGGATATGCACAAACTCTCCCTTTGGACCCAACCGGTTGGACATATACCATTCCCAACGCTTCCAATGGGTATATTCAGATTCAGCTGCATCTGGATCTTCCGGATGTTCGCGGTAGTATTGATCTACTACTTTCATGATTTCTTTCAAAGTCGTTTTTCCTTCCAATCGTTCTTCTAAAGTAGATTGAGAAAGCATGTAGGTTGGAGATCCTATAAGCAAGATCAAAAGTGAAAAGTAGCAGAAGAGTTTATTTTGGAACATGATCAATGATGCTTCTTGATGAATCTAATGACAATCAATTCTCTTTTAGTGAAGACATGTCCTTTTTGAGCAAGTTCACTTCAGTTCGTAACTGTTTATTGATCTCATGAAGATCAAGGATGTATAAAGTAAGCTCTTCGATTTTTTCCATCATTCTTTTTTGCATATCCCCGATGAGGATTCCTTCTTCTTCCACGACAGATGCAGGTGGAATATTAGGAAGGTGTTTTTGTAGGGCTATGGTTTCCTTTAACTCATCAAGTGGCATCAGCGCGTATTCATCTGCAAAAACATAATCTGGCCAATTGTTTGAATTTTGTATTCGCATTTCTTCACCAATGATTTTACCGTCTACTGCCAGAATATAGCCGTTGGGAAGATTTTGAGCGAATTGAACTCCAACCCCGACTTTACCTTGCTCCAAACCGCACATCAGGATATTTCCGGCATCCTGTTGAAACAACAAATCATTGGCCAACCCGCTATCTCGCGCCATGATCTCATTATCATCAAGGACGAGATTCCAGGTATTGGATAAACCAAATTGTGCATATCCATTTGTTGTCAGACTTGCATCGGTACCACCTACAATTTGAAGTTTTCCTCCAGGGGTTGTTGTTCCTATACCTAGGTTGTCATCAACGATCATATTTTTATCCGCGCGTAATTCTTCTGTGAAATGTCCGCGTCCTACAAAGTAACCTGCATAACCTGCAAGGTTTGCATTGCTCGCATAGAGTCCGTAGTTTCCTGCTCCGCCGGTGACAGCGCCATACAATCCAAAATTGAACACACCACCAGAAGCAGTGCCATAAACACCAATTCTTGAGCCTGCTGATCCAATAGCGTTTCCTGAAACACCATAAACGATCCCAGTAAAACTTCCTCCAACGCCATAAGCATCAACACCTCTTAGCCCTCCGGATAACGCAGCACCGATACCATAACCACCAGCAGGAATCGAAATACCTTCAATGGCTTTAATACTCGTTGTGCCAACAAAATTTACTTTGGATTGAAAATTAGTCAGCGTAGCATTAGCAGGATCGCTTTGTATATCAAGGAGGCACGCAGGAGTTAAGGTGCCAATCCCTACTCTTGATTGTGCTGCCAGGTCTGAACAAGGGATGCACAGGATCGCGATTATAAAACACTGGAAGCAAGCATATTTTTTCATGTCGGTTGTAATGAAAGTGAATGATTAATTCAGTGTTGAAAAAAACAGGGATACACAATAGCAGGTTGAAATCAGAAGAACATTTTATTGTCAATAATTTCTAACTACACAACAACATGAAGTAGATTTCATCAAGCCATATGCGAGGAGGCATGGTATCCCTGTCTCTGGAGCAAATTATTTTTTGCCTTTCTTGTATGGATGTTCGTTGAATTCTACGACGAGCATGGTGAAAGGTTTGGTGCCGTTGTTGGTAGTCACATGCGGGCCAAGTGGTGGGAATAGAAAATTGTCTCCTGTTTTAAGCATGATATCTTCTACTTTTCCGTCACCATGAACGATGTGCAAAGATCCATCCGTAAGCGCATACAAAAATTGTGCAGGATGCGTATGGCTAGTAGTGGCTACGCCAGGTTTAAATGTAACTTCCATCACACTTGCAAAAGAAGTATCGGCCAGCATCTTAGTAAATGTAGGGTTGGTTTTTGAAAAGTTTTGAGCATGGAGAGATTGATTGCTGAACATACAGAGTAAAATGCCTGCGAGAAGTACAGCCTGAAAATTTTTCATAAGGTTTGTTTTTAAGTGGTTACGGAATAGGATTGAAGATGTATTTCTTGGATACAAAGTTCATAGACCTGGCAATGGCCATCAATACCATATTCATGGTACAGGGCGTGAGAACGTGAGAACGTGAGAACGTGAGAGGTGTGGGTGAGGAGTGTGAGATGTAAGATTTACAATAGTGAAGAATCAGATCTCCCCATTTAGGGGGAAAGGGGGTCAGTTGTCACATACGTTTTGTCGGAAACGCCTTTGCAGCAGCCTCCGTAGCCGAATGCACCTGGAGTTTTTCGTAGATGCGCTTGATATGGGATCGCACAGTCTCAAGGGCGATACCACATTTATCAGCGATCATCTTATAACTATGGCCTGAAACAAGCAGGTGTAGCACTTCTTGCTCACGTGGAGCTAGCTTGTCCAGTTCCTCACTCGGTGTTGTGGACTTTGGAAATAAATCAAGCACCTTTCTGGCGATAGAAGATGTCATCGGTGCGCCGCCATGCACAACATCCAGGATTGCATCTTGTATTTTTTCATGAGGCGTTTTCTTAAGGAGATATCCGGAAGCTCCAGCCCTGATGGCTTCAAATACAGAGTCATTATCCTCGAATACGGTGAGCATGATCACATGAACCTGTGGATATTTTGTTTTTATGATCTTCAAGCCTTGCAAACCGTTCGTTCCGGACATTTCAATATCCATCAATACTACCTCCGGACGTAAGGTCTCCATATCAAGAGAGACATGGTCGCAATTTTCGTATGCACCCTTTAGTTCGAAAGCCTCACTGGAATCGACGAGATCTGCGATGCTGTGACGCAGGAAAATATTGTCTTCATAAATCACTATCCCGATGGGCATGGAGTTCGTGGTATTAAGATGATTAAAGGTACATGTGGTCTAAGGGCGGTGCAATACCATGATTATGGGGTTAAAGGTAAGGTAAGCCTGATCGTCGTTCCTTTTCCAGGAAATGAATCCAAATGCAACTCACCATGAAGTTGGGCGGCCCGGCTTCGCATATTTTTCAAGCCATTGCCTGAGTAGCTTACTTGTGGATCAAAACCTTTTCCATTGTCTGTTATTCTCATGCAAAGTTCATGCTTCTTAGTCTCTATCCGGATATGCGCAGTAGTGGCCTGGGAATATTTAGCCAGGTTATTGATGGCTTCTTTAAAGATCAGGTAAAAGTCTTTGCGTTTATCAATAGGAAGAGACAGATTATAACTTTCTTTATCGACCTCCAGATGAAAAGCAATCTGTGATGCCTCAAGCGTCTCAGAAGCATATTGGCGCATCCGCGTAATGATCATTTCCATCTTGTCATTTTTCGGATTGATCGACCACACGATATCACTCATGAGTTCCATAGCTTGTTGGGATGCTTTTGATATAGTGCCAAACAAATCCTTAGCTTTCTTGGATTCTGGATTTTGTTTAGCCGCCATACTACTGATCATACTGATACTACTCAAAGTAGAACCGATGTCATCATGAAGATCGCGGGATATGCGCAGACGGATCTGTTGTAACCTCAACAATTGATTAATCCGAACCCGGTAAGCTGCGAATAGTATAGCACTCAAGAGAATAGCAGTTAGAAGAAAAAACCACCAGGTTTTCCAGAATGGCGGATGAACGATCAATAGCACCATTGCTCCTTCTTCATTCCAAACCCCATCATTATTGGCTCCTTTCACTCTGAAAGTATAGGTCCCCCCGTCCAGGTTTGTAAACGTGGCTGATTGTTTTTCCCCACTATAAATCCAATTGTCATCGAATCCTTCTAATCGGTAGGCATATTGATTGAGTGATGGATTAGTAAAATTTAACGCTGCAAAATCAAGCGTAATCATATTCCTGCGGTAAGACAGATGTATGGGGTGTAGATTTTCTCCATCACGCATGACAGGTATTTCTTCATCAAATATTCTGACGTTGGTGATGATCACGTGTGGGATGCGTTGGTTGATCTTCATCATTTCAGGACGGCAATAACTGATCATGCCCATCGTGCCGAAGTATAAAACGTCATCATCGGTCCTGGTGACTGCACCGGAAAGGCTGTTGGTTGGAAGCCCGTCTGTGATGTAATAATTTTTAAAAGTTTTTGAATCGGGTTCGAATTTGCTCAAGCCATTATTAGTGGCAAGCCAAAGTGTTCCTTCCTTATCCGGAAGGATGGAAAAGACATCATTGTTGCATAATCCATCATTAGTGGTGAAGGTTTCGAATGCATTTGTTTTTGGATCCATTATAGCGAACCCATTTTCTGTAGCTACCCAGAGATTGCCGGAGCGATCTTCGTATAAATCATATACCCCATTGTCGGGTAGTGAAGCTGGGTTTGATTTTTCGTGTTCGTAGCGTTTTGTTTGTCCGGTTTGTGGGTCGAGCCTACATAGGCCCCTGTTTTGCGTGCCGATCCATATGCTCCCATCCTTCCGAAGGATCAGGCTAAAGATCCTATTGTCCGGAATCGAATTTGGATTTAATGGATCGTTAGCATATTGTGTGACGGATTGGCTGTCGCGGTTGAAATGGAATATACCGGATGAGTTTGTAGAAAACCAGAAATTTCCTTGTTTGTCTTGCAGCATGGAATTGACAGCAGCTACATTCTCACCAGGAGGCAGTGGGGCAGGATAAAATATTTCCTTGACAGGATCAAACAAACAAAGCCCTGATCGCATACCAATCCACATCAGGTCTTCATGATCATAATACACTTTATATAACGTATTATCTGGCAATGAATGCGCATCACCTTCTATATGTTGATAGAGTTTGAAGGAGTGCTCTCGCGTGTGATAATGAAACAAACCCGCTCCGGAAACAGAAATCCATAATTGTTCCGGATCATTTTTGTCTTGTATAATGGAAGAAGGCAGTCTGTACACGGAAAACTCACCGGAAGATGCAGGAATCGGAACAGACGTAAACTGTTGCGTGTACGGATCGAATTTATCAAGTCCGGATGACGTACCGATCCATAGAATTCCCGCATTATCAGTGAAAAGATCAACGATGTATTCGTTGGCAAGACTTCTTCCATCTGATGGGTTGTGATGGAAATGATGCGTAAAGGAGGAATTAGCTCCATCAAAAAGAGAAAGCCCGTTGCCATAAGATCCTACCCACCATTTTCCAGGCGTTGCTTTGCAAACGGTTTTGATGACATGTTTGCGTTGATTGGTTTCTATTTCATCCGGCAGGTATATGGTATGCAATTCATTTCCGGAAATGTATATTTTTTGTAATCCACCGTACCAGTTTCCAATCAGGAAAGTATCTTTTTGAAAGGGTATGACCGGGTGAACGGTAACATTGAAATTCCGTTCAAGACTGAAAGGTGAGGTTATTTCTTTGTACAGGAATGTTTCAGTTTCTGTAAGGAATACATATACCCCAATACTCGTTCCGATCCAAATCCGGTTGTCAGGATCCGCATAGAGACATTTGATCGTCAATTCTTTGGCGGGAGGAAGGGGATAGGATTTTATCGGTTTGTTTTCGCTCCATCTGTGTAGTTGAGTTTTAGTAGCAAACCATACACCGCCTTCCTTTGCCGGTATGACAGAATGTACGCGGTGACGATCTATTTTTTCAACGGTGTTGTCAAAATGGATCGTATGAAATCGTCCATCTGCAAAATCGAAGTAACACAATCCTCCATTGGTAGCGGCCCAAATCCTGTTGTCGGGATCGACACAGAGATCATTGAAGATATTATTGACCAGCGTAGTGCTGTCCTGCGGATTGCTACGGTAATGCACAAAATGGCCACCATCAAATCGTTTGATGCCATCCATCGTCCCAAGCCAGATAAACCCAAAACTATCTTGCGCGATCTTGACAACAGGGGTAGATAGCCCTTCTTCATAGTTGAAATGTTCGAAGGAGACATTCAGGGGTTGGGCAAATGCCAATTGGCAGGTCAATAGCCATAGGGCAAGGCTAGGAATCAGGAATATCTTGTTGGCCAATGGTTGAATCATACAGAAGCCTTACAAAGTTGGCTGTTAAACTTTGATGAAATTAAGAAGATTGGATGGGAAAAACCCACTAGTTAAAACTAGTGGCAATTCAAATAAAATATTGAAAGGCCTGCCTTTCAAACAAATTCGACCTGATGGCCGTTTTTATTCAATTTGATTTCCACTATCAAATAGCGGCCGCAGGCCGCTATAAAAAAAGGATGTTGAGCTTAAGTTGCACTTAAGCTCGCGTGCTTCGGATCAAAAGAAGTCTTTCTATTTCTAGAAACACCGATGGCAGTTTTTAACTGCAGTAATAAAGCTCACACTCACACCCACTCTTCTCACTGTCTCACGTTCTCACTATCTTACCGTCTTACTCTTTGTATTTATATGAGGCCTTTTATTATCTATTGCTTCAGTTTATTGATATCTACATGTGCTCTCGCACAGGAGTATCGTCGTTGGCAAATCAATCAAGACGGTTCCATCTCATGGCATGTTAAGGATGATATTCCCCATGATGATCATATAGAGATGAGTGGGCAACAAATTTCATGTGTGCTTAGATATGGAGTAGGTGAAGATGGATCTTTTCATGCTTCCCGTAGCCTGGTGTGGCCGATGTTGCGGACGATTCCAAATAATACGCATGCCAGTCTGATCCATCGTTATGAAGATGATCCTTTAGACCTGGTCACGGTTGATGGTAAACCGATTCCGACCGAAACAGTATCTGAGATCAGGCTTGACGGAATACTCCATGTTTTTAGCACGGCAGGAAAGGATCTCAAATTGTCCCGGCATTTTTTTCCATTGACCACTTTACCTGCCTTTGGTGAATTGTATACTTTCCAAAATCTTTCGGATCAACCTATTGAGGTAAAGGTGCCTGAAATGAATAATGCGTATACGACTGATCCCGCAAAAGGAACGGAGGGGAGTTATACATTGTATAGGAATGCTTATGAACACGGTACTCATAAGGTTCTGCCAAATAATAAGACCCATTTTATGGTGTTGTATTTAGGGTATAAAGAAAATGTGAACCCACCATCTATTCATTTCAGGGAGGAATGGGAAAGGCGCCTCACTTTAGTTGATTACATAAGCAACAATCTGGTACTTACGACTCCTGACACGATATTGAATACCGCATTTGAATTCGCAAAGCTTCGTGCTGCAGAAAGTATTTTTGAAACTAAAGGAGGCCCAATGCACGGCCCTGGTGGAGAGGCTTATTATGCAGCGATCTGGGCGAATGACCAGGCAGAATATGTCGGGCCTTTCTTTCCTTTTCTTGGATATGAGTATGGGAATAAGGCCTCGCTTAATGCCTATCTGCATTTTGCGAGATTTATCAATGAAGATTATGATCCTATTCCCAGTTCAATCATTGCTGAAGGCACAGATATTTGGAATGGTGCAGGTGATCGCGGAGATGCGGCCATGATCGCTTATGGTGCTGCCCGTTATGCATTGGCTAGTGGTGATCCCGAACAAGCGCAGCAGTTGTGGCCTTTAATAACCTGGTGCCTGGAATATTGCCGCCGCCATCTCAATAGTAAGGGAGTGGTCACTTCTGACACGGATGAATTAGAAGGACGTTTTCCTGCAGGTTCAGCAAATCTTTGTACATCTTCACTCTATTATGATGCATTACAATCCACCATATATCTAGGTATAGCAAGTGTAAGAGAAGAGAAGCTGCTGGTTAAGTATAGCAAGGAAGCGAAAAAATTAAAGAAGTCGATTGAGAAATATTTTGGAGCAAACATTGGTGGGTTCGAAACCTATAAGTATTACAAAGAAAATGATACGCTTCGCTCATGGATATGCATCCCGCTTACCATGGGTATATTAGATCGAAAGAAAGGCACGATTGATGCCCTGTTTTCTCCGCAGCTTTGGACACAGGATGGCCTGGCTACTATTTCCGGAGGAACAACATTCTGGGATAGATCGACACTATATGCGCTGCGTGGTGTGTTTGCAGCAGGAGAAACAGAGAAAGCGCTTCAGTTTTTGCATTATTATTCAAACCGTCGATTATTGGGAGATCACGTTCCTTATCCTGTGGAAGCGTATCCGGAAGGAAGTCAACGACATCTATCTGCTGAGAGTGGTTTGTATTGTCGTGTATTTACAGAAGGTTTGTTTGGTATACGACCTACGGGATTGAAATCTTTTGAACTCACGCCTCAATTACCTGAAGTATGGCCATCCATGAGTCTGAGACACATTCATGCTTTCGGTCAGGATTTTGAAGTTGTCGTATCGCGTTCAGGTGATAAAATAGATGTATCGGTCTCTCAATGGGGAGAGAATATTTTCAATGAGGTGATTGAAGTGGGGGAGACGGTGGAAATTGAATTTCCGGATTAGGTACCCGCGACTTGAAAGTCGGGGCAATTCAAATAAAGAAAGGCAATGCCTTCCTTTTCTATTCGGCTTCATGGCCGCTTTTCATTCAAATTGATTTTTACTATTTCGCAGCGGCCGGAGGCCGCTGTGAAAAGAAAAGATGTTGAGCGTAGGTTGTACCTACGCTCGCGTGCTTCGGCTCAAAAGAAGTATTTCTAATACTAGAAACATGGATGGCAGTTTTTAACTGCAATGATCCCACCCACACCCACACCTCTTACTGTCTTACTGTCTTACTTTCTTACAATAGTTTCTCTGCAGCTTCTTTGCCTAAGACCGACAATCTTTTATTCGGCATGAGCTTCAGTGATTTTTCAAATTGCGCAAGAGCTTCTTTGGGTCTTCCGTTTTCAAGAAGCCATTCGCCATACAATTCATAAGAAGGTTTTACAATACTGGCAGGTCCGTAGGAGTAGTCAGCCTCATCGTGGAGTGCAGTGGCTTTTTTGAAGAAATCCTCAGAGGTATTAGCATCCTTGTCAAGCCATGCGCGCATTGCTCTCAATTCCATTTCCATTGTTTCGGCTTCGAGCAGATCTGTCCTGGTGGCTAGAGCCCTATTGACATTTCCACACATCCGGATTCCTGTACCTGAAGTCTTCAGATCTTCAATGACGCGTTCATTAGCCAATTTGATGATGTTTGAATCAAGCGACTCTTTGTTGTTGGCATAATAGGCTGCCATGCCATTGACAAAATAATTTTTAGCACGTGCGACGATATTGAGGTCTTTTTGATCTACAGTGATATCAACAATGTTACTCTTGTAATCATTTGTTTCTGCGAGATAGGTGGATTTGAGAAAGATCATATGCGCACGTGCGCGGGGACTTGGCAATTCGGTACAAAACCGGAGCATGGTATCCACCATGGCTTTTGCTTTTTCCTTCTCCCCTAATTGCAATTGGGCATACTGCAACCAGTGGTAAGCATGGTAGGCAAGTGAATTGTTATCTAGTTTTTTTCGTTCTTTCCTTGCCTGTTCTGCTTTCCAGGAAACAATATTGCTGGTAACTACTTTATCCCATAAACCGAGTGCGAGGTAGGTGTGCGTAGGCATATGCAATGCGTGACCTGCATCAGGAGCAACAAGCGCATATTTATTGGCTGTTTCAAGGGCGAGTGATGCAAACTGAGGATCATCGTAGGCATGAATGACATAGTGTAGTGCCCCGGGATGATTTGGACTTCGTTCGAGTACTTCATAAGCAATTCCAGCCGCTTTTTTAAAAGTCTCTTTATCCAAGGTTGTTGAGCCCCAGCCATTGAGTGAAAGGCTATAGAATGCAGCCACCTCATCATTCCCTGGATACTTGGTATATAAAGATTTCATGTGCTCTGCATACAAGCTGTCACGAGTAGATTTATTTCCCTGGCCGTACAGTATGTTAATGCCCCCGATAAAATCTTTCTCCAGGTCTGTTTTTGCTTTAGCTATTCTTTCCTCCGGTGTCGGGGCAAGTGAATTCAATATTTCATTGCCAATGTCATAATCCTGTTCCTGCCACAATGGATGATTCTTTGTCATTGCTTCTCCCCAGTATGCCATCACAAAATCAGAATCGATTTTAATTACCTCCTGAAATGCTTCAGCCGCATCTGTATATTCAAAACTATGCAGCAACAACATTCCTTTCAAGAATGCCGGTTGCGCTTCGGCTTTTCCGGTGACTTCAAATTTGATTTCGCCCAGGTGATTGACTACTGCATCGGGTTTTGGACTGCATCCTGAAAGAAAGAGTATGGCTATGAAGAAAAAGTGATCGCATGGAGACTTGGAAAACATGATAGTGCAGATTCGTTGATCTCAAATATACTTAATTCCCCCCTTTGCCCCCTGAAAGGGGGTACCTGATTCCAAGTAATAACTAATAACCCTTTTCAAATCAATTCAATTATTCAATGATCTTGCTAAATCAAGACATTTGAAGCATATGCTTCAAATCAATATTCTAAGGTATTTCTAGGAGTAAAACAATGCAAGACAGCTTGTAGTTAGTCGGCAGTTTTTAGGTTTCAGCATGGCAGCTACAATCTGCCCATCCATAATCCTGCTTCAGGCCATTGATTTTATATACGTATTTGAAGCGCATGCTTCAAATGTCCTATGAAAATATGATTCTTACTTTCTTACTGTCTTACTCTCTTACATTTCTAGCGCAGCAACGTCACATCTCCCGCCAACACTTCTTCCCTTTCTGCATTTCCATCCGTGTACTTTACCTTGACCGTGTAGACGTATACACCGGGCATTACAGATTCCTCCGCAAAATTCCCATCCCAGACAAAGTTTATTGCATCTGAATGATAGGCAAGATTTCCCCACCGATCATAAATGGTACCATCCATTGAAAGTACTTGAAGGTCGGAGCCAAAGCTCAATCTAAACTCATCATTAATCCCATCCCCATTCGGAGAGAATACATTTGGAACATAAATATCTTTATGAAATTCAGGAACTATACAATCATCGCCCGGTACAACTTCCACATCTTGTGAAACAATGCTGCAAGGAGTTGTCACATCAACACTGTATTGTCCTATTGCATTAACAATTATGGAAGGAGATGCAGCACCAGTACTCCATGAATAGTTGGCTATAAAAGGTTGCGTTGCATCTAAAGTGATGATATCACCTTGACACCAAGGAATTGTCGGATCGAGGTTGAGTTGCGGTACAAGGTTGTCAAAATCAATCTGGATATTATCACTGACTGTACCACATTCGTTGCTTAATTGCAGAGAATACGTATTGGCTAAATCAGCCAAGATGGTGAGTTGATTACTTCCATTCTGCCATTCAATCGCAAATGCAGTTGTTGGTGCAGTAAGCGTAATAAATTCACCAGGACAAAGTGTTGTATCAGGACCTAGTGAAAACGGATCCGGTTTGTCGAGATAAGCCACTACTAAAGTATCAGCAGCATCACCACACCTGTTTGATTCTGAAAGTATATAAGTTCCAGCAGCCGAAACATTGAATGTAGATGAAGATGATCCATTCTGCCATGCAATCGTTGTCTCCTGGTCAGCAGTAGAGATCAGGTTTAATATAATCCCTTCACACAAAGTAGTGTCCGACCCTAAAGCCGGTGTGGGGGGTACACCGGAGATGTCAACCAAAAGGGTATCCGAGTCGGTACCACAGTTGTTGTTGACTTGTAAGATAAATGTACCTGATTGGGTAGTGATATAATCTGATGCGGTTGAACCATCTTGCCATGTGTAATTCACACCGGCAATACCAGAAAGTATAGTGACAATTTCACCTGCACAAACCTGGATGTCTGGACCTAAATTTACTTGAGGACCTTGCGTACTTTCAATGATCTCGACAGTATCAGTTGATACACCACATTCATTAGAAATAGAAAGAATGACGGTTACCTCTTGTGTAGTTTGATAAGTGTTATTTGTAGAGCCATCCTGCCATAAATAATTTACATTGGAAATTCCTGGATTGAGCGTGATGAGTTCACCTGGACATAGTGACTGATCCACTCCTAAATTCAATGCAGGAACATCAGGTAAGGCTACGACCTGTATGGTATCAAAAGACTGACCACAACTATTGCTGATAGCTGCATACACCTGGCCGGGACCATTTATATTGTAAGTGTTACCAGTAGATCCATTTGGCCACAGTATTGTGACACCGGGAGTATTGATCGAAAGTGTAAAAGATTCCCCTGAACAAAGTGAGGTGTCAACACCCAGATCGAGTGGGGGAGTCGCGGGAAGTAAGTTCACCAGCATTGTATCTGCATTACTGCTACATGCATTTGTGACCTGCACAGTGACCATACCACCTGTGGTGACAACAAAATTATTTGAGGTTGACCCATCTTGCCACAGCCAAGAAGTGACATCTGAATTAATTGGCGTCAGTGTTACCATATCACCAGGACATAGATCAACATCATTTCCTAAATCAACGAAAGGGGCAGGTCCACCATCGAGAATAATCGCAGTGTCGACATCCATTCCACATGAATTACTCACTGTAAGGCTATAAGCACCTGGAGTTGAAACAACCAGTTGTTGATTCTGAGAATTATCATTCCATAAATAAGTCACGCCGCCGATAGAAGCATCTAGTGTAATAGTTTCCCCTTGGCATAACACCTGGTCAAGTAAATTTACCTGGGGCGGGCTGTCATCCACAGTAACGACAATAGTGTCTGATTCCTGATTGCAGGTATTTGAGACTTGTAGCGTGTATGTTCCTGAAGATGTAACAATGAGTGAATCCGCTGTTGATAAATCTTGCCATAGGTAATTCGCACCAGGATTATTCGCATGAAGTATGATTTGTTCACCAGGACATAAATTGACGTCTGGTCCAAAACCTGGAGGTGTTACAAGTGAAGTGTAATCAATCAAAACCTGATCGGATGCTGTTCCGCAGAAGTTAGTGATGGATAAAGCATAAATTCCTGGCGATGTGACTAGCAGTGTATCCGAGGTGGAATTATCTTGCCATATATAATTACCAATAGATGGTGAAGTGGAAAGAACTAGAACTTCATTTTCGCATAAAATGAGATCTGGGCCTAAGTTAACTGCTGGTGGATCAATAACCGAAACAGTTACCTGGTCACTACCGACACCACATTGATTGGTTACAAAAACTGTATAGACACCAGGATTTGAAATCTCATAATTGGGTTCTGAACTGCCATCATTCCAGAGTATTTCGCCTAAATCTTCATCAATTTCAATTTCTAAAATATCTCCTTCACAAAGGGTTTGTACATCGGGACCAATTTCAACTTCAGGAACATCAAGCTCAACGACAATGATATCATCGGTTTCTGAGCCGCAGATATTACTAATCGTCAGGATATACTCCCCACCAATATCAATCGTGTAATCTGATGATGTATTACCATCCTGCCAGAGGAAATCACCAAGATCAGGATCAAAGGAAAATTCAATCTCGTCGCCTGTGCATAAGTAAACTTCATCGTCCCCAAGGTCAAAAGGAGAAGGAGGATCAAGTACTAAGATTTCAATTTCATCAGTTGTGGCTACGCATCCATCATCCAGTGTGACTGAATACGTGCCTGTTGTAGTAATGGTATACTCAGGATCATTCGAACCGTCATTCCATTCATAATCGAAAAGATCAGGATCGAGGTTGATGGTGTATTCATCACCTGTACAAATAGAGACCTCATCCGGGCCAAGATCTACTGGAGGATTAGATCCACCAATGGTTACTTCAACTGAATCAATACCTTGATTACATCCATCTGTCACAGTGAGTGTGTACACTCCTGTTTCTGTTACGGATAGGGTAGGTCCTGTAGAGCCATCATTCCATTCAAAGAAAGGCCCATCATGATCCGGATCAATTTCATAGGAGAAACATTCGAAAACTTCATCTCCAAGATCAAGTGGGATTTCTTCAGGAGGTAATCCTGCAGTCACAGACACATCTTCGAGATAATAATAAGCGTATGCACCTGAATTGCAATTAGGATCCAAAGGATTATCATCATCCAATTCGAAATTGCCAATAGTGATGTAACTCTCACCCCCGGTAGCTTGAAAACATCCGGAGACCAGCGTCCAGTTAACCATATCTGAAAGAAAACCAGTATTGGATTCAACTTGGGGCTCCACTAAAATCGTAGCCCAATTTGATTGGAATATACTGTTTGGTGAGAAATAAGCGCCAATATGTTCTACGCCACAAGAGGTTTCGGATAGGCTGACATAAAAACTAACATAATACCACGTTCCGGCAACCATTGGTGCGGTGAGTTGAACCATACAATATTCCCTGTAGTGAGTTATCGTTGGCCACCTGCAGAGGAAACCGGCATATCCACTTCCGGTTCTGGCCGGCTGCGTTCCAACAGCATTATCAGGAACACCAGTCATGGATGGATTGCCACAAGAATTAAAGAGGTCAGATGAACCAAGGGAAGCGCAAACCCAAGGAGGAGCGAACCCAAAGCATAAACCCTCATAAGCTGTTGGACAGGTTGTAAATGTCTCAAAACTATTATTGGGGACAAGGTTCTGCGATTTGCCAGGTAATGAGGCAAAGAGAGAGAATAGAAGGGTGAAATACCCTGCTACTCGGATAAAGGGACGAGCGTTATGCATTAGTTGCTGTAAATATATACAGTGGGAGGAATGAAACTACTAATAATAGCTGGAATTCAGATAATTTCCCCCTTTGCCCCCTAAACGGGGGTACCACATTCCGAGTTCGTACTAGTATACTGTTCGTTCGTTATTTGACGAATCTAAAAACCATTTCAAGTTCTGGATTAATTTCTATCAGAGAATAGTTGCAAGAGAGTTTTTAACCATCTCAAAATATTAGCTTTTATTTTTTTACATAATGAGAAGATAAATAGTAGTAACCTGAGGATGAGGTACCCCCGTTTAGGGGGCAAAGGGGGAACGTGTTACCGCAATATCGTCACATCTCCAGCCAGCAATTCCTCTCTTTCCACATTACCATCCGTGTACTTCACTTTGATAGTGTATACATACACGCCAGGCATCATTGGTTTTTCTGCAAAATTCCCATCCCAGGAGAATGATATTGCTTCTGAATGATAAACAAGGTTTCCCCAACGATCGTAAATGGTACCATCCATTGAAAGGACTTGAAGGTCAGAGCCAAAACTCAGCCTGAACTCTTCATTGATTCCATCACCATTCGGAGAGAAAACATTTGGAACATAAATGTCAGTGTGAAATTCAGGCACAACACAATCCGTATTCGGAACAACATCAATATTTTGTGAAGCTAAATTGCATGGAGTTGAGACATCAACACTATACTGTCCTATTGAACTAACCTGGATAGATGGTGCTATTGATCCTGTACTCCACAAGTATTCAGCGATAAAGGGTTGAGTAGCATCTAAAGTGATAATATCACCAGCGCACCATGGTATAGATGAATCCAGGTTGAGTTGTGGTACTTGATCATCAAAATCCACATGAATGGCATCGCTGACAATCCCGCAGTCATTACTTAATTGAAGTGAATACGTATTTGTTACATTAGCCAGCATGGTAAGTTGATTGCTTCCATCCTGCCATTCAATCTCAAACGTAGATGTTGGTGCTGTTAGGATAATAGATTCTCCAGGACAAAGGGTTGTGTCAGGACCTAGTGAAAAGGGATCCGGCTTATCTAGATAAGCAACTACCAAAGTATCAGCTGCCTCACCACATCGGTTTGATTCGGATAGAATGTAAGTCCCTGATGCTGTCACGTTAAATGATGGAGACGACGATCCATTTTGCCATTCAATTGTAGTTTCAGGGTCAGCAGTAGAAACTAAGTTTAAAATGATCCCTTCGCATAATGTGGTGTCCGCTCCTAATGCCGGTGTGGGAGGTACACCGGAGATGTCAACCAAAAGGGTATCTGAGTCAGTCCCACAATTGTTGTTGACTTGTAAGCTAAATGTACCGGATTGAGCGGTAGTAAAATCAGGATCCGTTGAGCCATCTTGCCATACATAGTTCACACCAGATATTCCTGAAAATATGGTGACGGTCTCTCCTTCACAAACCTGAACATCAGGTCCTAAATCTACCTGTGGTCCTTGCGTACTTTCGATCACTTCTACAGTATCCGTTGATACACCACACTCATTTGAAATAGAAAGGATGACAGTTGATTCTTGTGTAGTTTGATAGGTATTATTGGTCGACCCATCCTGCCATAAGTAATTCACATTGATGATTCCAGGATTGAGTGTGATGAGTTCTCCGGGACATAATGATTGATCCGGTCCGAGATTTAAAGCAGGAATTTCAGGTAAGGCATTTACCTGGATGGTATCAAAGGCTTGACCACAACTATTACTTATGGCTGCATATACTTGACCAGGACCATTTACATTGTATGAAGTATTGGTTGTTCCATCGGGCCATAATATAGAGACGCCAGGAGTATTGATTGAAAGCGAAAAGGATTCACCAGCACAAAGTGAGGTATCCACACCAAGGTCAAGTGGGGGAGTTGCGGGAAGCAAATTCACAATCATAGTATCAGCCCAACTGCTACAAGTATTTGCCACCTGTACAGTAACCATGCCTGCGTCAGTGACCACAAAATCAGACGAAGTAGACCCATCGTGCCATAACCAGGATGTTACATTTGAATTGACAGGTGTCAGCGTTAACATCTCACCTGGGCATAGATCAATATCATTTCCTAAAGCAACAAAAGGTGCAGGTCCTCCATCCAGAATGACAACAGTATCAGTATCCACGCCGCATGCATTACTCACAGTAAGACTGTAGGTTCCAGGTGTAGCTACAACCAATTGTTGGTTCTGCGAATTATCATTCCATAGATAAGTTACTCCGTCTATAACAGCATCCAGCGTAACATTTTGTCCTTGGCACAAACTCAACTGGTCAGGTAAATCTACTTGGGGTGGGCTGTCATTGATTGTGACGACAATGGTATCTGTTTCCTGGTTGCAATAATTGGATACTTGCACGATATATGTTCCGGAAGAAGTAACAAGGAAGGTATCTGCAGTTGATAAATCCTGCCAAATAATTTCTGCTCCTGGATTGTTGGCATGCAATATGATTTCTTCGCCAGGGCAAAGTGTGATGTCCGGACCAAATCCAGGAGATGTAACAAGAGCTTGATAGCTGATGAGTACTGTGTCTGTCGCATCACCGCAGCTATTTGAAATTGATAAAGTATAAAGACCAGGTGAAGTGACCAGTAAAGTATCAGCGATGGAGCTGTCCTGCCAGGTATACATACCATCAACAGGAATGGTAGTGAGAAAGATTGAATCTTGACCACAAAGAATGCTGTCAGGACCTAAATTTACGACAGGTGGATTGATCGTAGTGACTGTGATCTCATCACTTCCGCTACCACATTGATTTGTTATTGTAACCGAATATATACCTGATGAATGTATTTCATATATGGAAGATGTGCTGCCGTCATTCCATTCGACATCAAAAATTTCATCATCGAATTCAAATTCAATAAAATTACCGATGCACAAGCTTTGTTCCTGTGGCCCCAGGTCGATATCCGGGATATCAAGATCCGTCACGATAATCTCATCGCTTTCGGCACCACACACATTACTGATGGTGAGCAAATAAGTGCCACCTTCTTCAATGATATAGCTGGAGGAGGTGTCACCATCCTGCCAAACAAAATCACCCAAGGTCGAATCCAATTCAATGAACAATTGATCTCCCAGGCATAGGAATAAATCTTCACCAAGGTCGAATGGAGCTGGTGCTTCCAGGACAGATACCACAATTTCATCAGAAGTGGGCATGCATCCATCATCGAGCGTAACAGCGTATGTCCCAGGGGTAGTGATTTCAAATGTGGGATCATTTGAGCCATCATTCCATTCATATTCCGAGAGATCAGGATCAAGTTCTATCGTATAGGTATCCCCTTCGCAAATAAAGACTTCCTCAGGTCCGAGATCCACAGGAAAAAAATTGCCGATAATCGTAACTTCTACCGAATCCATATCGGTGTTGCAACCATCACTTACAGTTACTGCATAAACCCCGGATTCAGTTACGGTAAGTGTAGGTCCGTTTGATCCATCACTCCATTCAAAAATAGGGCCCTGGTGATTTGGATCTATTTCGTAAGAATAGCATGCGATGATGGGATCCCCTAATTCGATATCCATCTCCCCTGGGGTCGTTGGTACCACGGCGACATCATCCAGATAATAGTATGCAGAAGGTAAGCCACAGGCAGGATCAAATGACGTCTCCGCATCAGTAGCAAAGTTGCCGATGACAAGATAGCTTTCTCCACCAACTGCCTGGAAACAACCGCCGATCAAAGTCCACTCATCATAGTCATTAAGGTATCCGGAATTGGCTTCGATCTGAGGTAAAAGAGGGAGTACAGTGTAGATAGGTTGAAATGGATTGGTTATCGAAAGATGAGCCCCAAAGTGGTCAATACCACAATTATTATCAGATAGGCTAATAAAAAAAGAAACGGAATACCAGTTATTAGCAATGAGTGGTTCATACAAAGGGACCAGGCAGTATTCACGAGAGTCTCCTGTTGGACCAAGTTTGGCTATCATTCCTGCGTATCCATCGCCTGACCTGGCAGGTTGAGTACCGAACCCATTTTCAGGAACTCCTAAAGTGGAGGGATTGCAGCTATTGAATAGGTCAGAAGTACCACCAGTACCGCATGTCCATGGTAAGGCCAAGCTTTGTGGGTAACAAATTCCCCCTTGGTTGCCCGGACAATGAGCTATATCCTCAAAACTAGGATTAGGTACCAGGTTCTGTGCATGTACGTTCGTACAAGTCAAAGCAAGCAGCCATAAAGCACCATACCTAATGAATCGTATGTATGGACGAGTAATTTGCATCAGGTGTTATAAAAGCTGGCAGGAGACAGATGAAGTTACAAAAAAACCTTGTTAGTCAAATATTTTCCCATTTCCCCCTTTGCCCCCTAAATGCTTCGACCTGCGTACCCACATCCATGTGCTACAGCTCAGCAACCGCGGGGGTGCCTCATGACATGTGTATATAATTAAACTCGTTGTGTAAAAAAAAATACTGCAGTGAATACTGCAGTATTTTTTTCGAAGCTTTTACCCTTTAAAAGTAAGTGAGAGGATAAATAGTTATAGCATTAAAGTTGGTACCCCCATTTAGGGGGCAAAGGGGGGTAAGTGGAAGCTAGTCATACGCATAAAAGCTGACCGCCATATCAATAGCCGCATCTTCAAATCCATTGACGTACACAATGGCCACAAAAAGGTTAGTGCTGCTTTCTTTATCGAGTAAAGCCATCAGGATAGCATTGGCACCGTCCTTTTTACCTTTCACATAATACCCGGTAAAATCGTCTATATCGATTTCGTCACCTTCCTGGACCCGATCATACTCCATTTCTTCTGCCATCAGCACTACGGCATCAGCCAGGTCATCATCGGTGATGGTTTCATCTGCCAGGGGCATGATCGTCATAAAGACATTGTCATTTCCGGCACTGAATTCTTCCCTGTTATTCGTTTCCTCAACGAAATCTTTGGGAACGGAAAATCCTACACCATACGCGTCCCATACCATATCAGTCTGGGCTTGGATACTAAATGTCCCGAGTATAAACAGCAAGGACATTAAAAAGGTAGTTGTGTTTCTTTTCATGTGTTTGGTTAGTGTTTTGAATTGAATTAAAATCAAAAGTAATAAAGCCCTGCAGAAATGCAGGTTAGTACTTTGCTGGAAGACAAAGCAAATTGAAATATTATATGGATTATTGTTTTACAAACTTCCCAAATCCGATTGGAGTGGAAATGAAATATAATCCGGGCGGCAAACTGCTAACATCAATGCTTTGTGCATGTCCTTGCAGCATTCTTTGACCTGAAAGATTTGTGATGAAAAATGATGATTCAGCCCCTTGCAAGTGCAATTCACTTTCAACAGGATTAGGATATACGTTTATTGAAATAGGTTTTGTAATCTCTCCAATGGCTGTAGTTGGCTCATAAGTCCCCTGCCTGAATTTCACCTTTGTTCCATTGTTATCTTGCCAGGCAACTAAAATTTTTGTTGCTGACATAGCGACATCTCCATTGACTACCTGGCTATAAGCAAGTGTATCAAAGGAGGATGGGAAACCTTTAGTAACATCTTCTGTAAACATTAATGCAAGGCCAGTTGTGAATTCAGCTGAATGCCTCCAGAGCATGGCAGCGGATTTGCCTGAAGATGCAATGCGTGCAAAATTTTGTTGGAGACCTTCTCCTGATCCCGGTACAGCCTGGGAAGCATCTGTTGACAGATCAGTAAGGGGTGTTTGATTATGATACACGATAGCCATTCCTGTAGCACCATTCATAAAAGTAGAGTAGAGGGTATCTCCAATGATGACTCCATCCGGACCAGTAGAAGGACAAGCATTGATCATCCAGCCATTCTGATCGATATTAACTCCTTTGGAAAATGTAAGTCCTCCATCTGTAGAAATACCAGCCCAGCTATCGCGTAGGTTTTCATTGTTATCCCGGTATACGATAGCAACATTGTCACCTGAGGAATAAATCGTTCCTGGACAGCAGTCGCATACTTCGGAATCAGGTCCACTCCATCCGCTGGCCAATACATCTGTAGTGAAGGTTTCTCCAAAATCAAAAGAACGTGTTACCACCCAACGTGCATCAAGGAAACTTGCATTGAAGCGCATGTAGGCAATAATGGGTTGGCCATCATCATCGGTAGTAACTGTTGGAAACCTTGATTTATCATTGCCTGTATTTTCCACTTGGACCGGTGCTGTAAAGGTCACTCCACCATCAAAAGAGCGAATACACCAAATATGACTATTGACCAATTCTTCTGGTGTTTGTTTGTATACAATATATATGGTATCCCCGTGTGAAGCGATTTCAGGGCCCATCCAGTTGGCCGTAGCTACGGTGACGCCTGTAGGGTTGAGTTTGATCGGAGTCGTAAAAGCATTTCCATCCCATCGAGTGAACATGAGGTCACTTGATTTTCCCCAGATAATCAGTGGATCCCCCGACGAGTTTGCGGTGATACGGGGACGGTCATACCCAAAGGAAGCAGCCGCGACGTCCATGGATGGCTCCCAGCTGACCTGGCAAACGGGGGTTTTGGGAAATAGGAGCGTGATAAGTATGAAAGCTGGGGTGAATAGGTGATATAAGTTATCCCTTTTCATGGTGTGTATTTTAAAGTAAATTAAGGAAAAAGAAGGAGAGGGAGGAGTCTAAGATACTATATCAAGCTGTATTCAACTTTTGAAGCCGCTCCAGGTAATGACTTAAATAAACATTCTTCCCATCTTCAGATAAATAGGAAGCTTGTATGAGTGAATGAACTTCTTCCTGGTGTGAAAGCATATCCTCAATGATCAGTTGACTTTGTTTTTCTTGGATCTCAGCCTGGCTTGCTAAGGAGATCAATTGTTTATGGATATTTCCCACTGCATAATTGGTAGGCAGGAGGCCATCAACAAGCGCAAATGGTGAATCGTCAACATGTAAATGTGTATTTAGTAAGTCATAGGCAGGGCTTAGTCTGAAGTCACCCATGGGTGTTTCCAGAATGGAAAAATTCTTGTAATGTGCATCACCGTTGGAAAAAAGATAATTGAAGATGATCAACTTGAACAATTTCAACGCCTCGATTTGATAAATGGGAAGAAACTTTTTCAATACTTGAAACAAATCCAAATAACATCCCGCGTATTTATAGTGTTCTCCAACTTTTTGCGGAGTCAGTTCGGCAAGGGAAGCGAAATCTTCCGCAGCGAGATGCACGCCTTCATTATTAGTATCAAAACGTTTAGTGATATAGGCAGGTTGGCCGTCGCTAAAAAAGATCAACGCGTTTTCTGCTGTCTCGATATTAAAAACCTGGCGTGCAATCTGCATTGTCAGATGTTCATTGGCAGGCAGTTGATCTGCACGATCAACACCTGTGGGTATTGGCTTTAAAATAAACGTGCCTCGCTCACCAGGTCTGGTTAATCTCAGTTTGTTTTTATCAAGGAGGACAGAATATTTAATCTGTACACCGGAAATCGACATTCGTTTTTGATTGTCTAAAAATTCTTCTGCGGTTTTGCCATTTGTTGATGGAGATGGATAGGGTAGGAGATGTGATACTTTGCGGCCAAGGAATACTCTGCGCCGACAAGTTGCGCTATACGTTGTATAACCAGGGGCAAGCGTTCCTGGACAATGATGTATTTTCGGAATGCTCATACAGGTTCTTCTATTTTCTCAATGGTGACAGCTCCAATCGTATCTACACTTGCGGTGTTCAACAACAAACCAAAATCATCATTAAGATCAATACGAAGATTTCGACATACCACCTGGCGATTGGTGCCTTCAGGGAGTAAATGAAAAAAGAATGGAAAAAGATATTTGGATTGAAAGGTTGATTCCCTTTTTGGTATGGTCAAACTAATCGCAAGCCTTGAAGGATCCACCAAGTATTCCCTGGCGTATTGGAATGTGAATGTACCGTCATCCTGTTGGGTTAATAAGCCTGCTGTTTCACCCTTGTATTTCACCTTTGCCCGTCTCATGGCTCAGTATTTATCTTCTTAGTTTCTACTGTAAGTTCGAGTCCTAAAACATCCCCTAATTTGATCAGGATATCCAGGGTAGGGTTGCCAGTACCTCGTTCGAGTTTGTAGAGGGTATTGACACTGATTTGTGCCATATCTGCAAGCATAGGTTGAGTGATGCGTAGAGCTTTCCTGCGCTGTTTAAACGAATCACCTAAGGAGGTTGCTGACATTATAGTGTGAGTTTGATATAAAAATAGGGTCTTTATGCAAAAAAAGCAAGTAAAATCTTATCGGAGTGTGATAAATGTATATTTATTTGAATAAACCAATAAAAAATTTACTTAAATCACATTATGGTGTGAATATTATGCTAGTAAAGCCAAAGGTGAAGGCTGAGGCAAAGAAAAAGGCGAAGACGAAGGCTCAGGAAACGGCTAAGGCGAAGTCTGAATTTTAGAAATTTTAATAAGTTTCTGCCTTCGCCTCTGCCTAAGCCTTCGCCTTTAGTTCAGCCTTAGCCTTCAAAAATTCAAAAGATTCTATATTTGCACTCCGCTAAACAAAAAAGCATTCCGGAGGAGTGGTAGAGCGGTTGATTGCACCGGTCTTGAAAACCGGCAAGGTGTAAAAGCCTTCGGGGGTTCGAATCCCTCCTCCTCCGCCTTCGCTCGCC
>Ga0157380_10000071_pt1 | contig 56697 bp, 50 predicted proteins | sample S35metaG_FD_119757 | JGI IMG/M metagenome (GOLD analysis project Ga0157380, IMG submission 119757) | Switchgrass rhizosphere microbial communities from Kellogg Biological Station, Michigan, USA - S3-5 metaG | ecosystem: Host-associated > Plants > Roots > Rhizosphere > Soil | place: USA...
CTTCGGTATATTTTCCATCATGGTTTGCATCCTGATAGTAAATCAGATCGTTATGAAGTATATCACCAAGCGTAAACTTGATATTTAATGCACCAATCGTTTTAGCAACTTGTGCATCAATAACTGATCGAGGTGCTTCGAATATATCCTGACGAGTATCACCGAACGTTGGATCAACTCCAACATAAGCAATACGTCTTCCTACTTGGTTGAAAGCAATGTTAGCGGACCAACCATTATCCCTGTTTTCATACTGCAGTCTTGCATTAATGATGTAAGGAGACTGACCTTGTAATGGACGTCCTTCTCTCGCTTGTGATCCTTCCTTAAATTCAAGTGTGGACTTTATGAGCGAAAAGTTTCCGTACACTGCCATATCCTTAAAGAAGCCGCCAAGCCTGATAAAGTCCAGGCGTTTTTTCAATTCAACTTCAAGACCATAGATCTCGGCTGATTTTTCATTCTGGTAAGTAAATGTGGTAAAGGGTTGTGATACATCAAGGCTTAACTCAATAGGGTTGTCGATATGCTTATAAAAACCACCAAGTGAAATCATCTGGCTTCCATCAGGATAAATTTCATAACGGAAATCCACATTCTTCAAATCTGCAATGACGAGTGTAGGTAGGCCCCTGATTTCAGCATTCTTATCAAAGTTGTAGAATGAAAACGGCGCCAATTCGCGGAACTCAGGACGGTTTACCGAAGAGAAATAACTCGCACGAATATTAGTTCTTTCATTCAGATAGTATGTCAAGTTGACTGAAGGCAGGATTGAAGTTTCATTAATCTTTGCAATTGACTGATTAGTCTTGTTGTTGTCAACTGCCAGATCAAAATCTTCAACCCGGATACCATACAATGCTTTTAACTTACCACCGAAAACCTGGTTAGCAGAAAGATAAACTGCACGAGTATCAGCCTCACCAGTATAATAGGCAAGGTCAACAGATGTCTTTTCAACCAGATAAAGTCTGGAAGCATCTATGTTATTTTGGTCGAAGTCAATGACCGGATCCAAGGTGAGTTCATCAGCAGGTACTCCTCCTTTGTACACAAAATTCCTTGATCCGAATTCGCGCTCACGATGCTGTAGGAATCCACCGAGTTTGATTTCAGTACGAAGCGATGAACCAGTGAATTTTTTGCTCAATTCGAGATTACCCCCTGTCAAACTTTCATCAACAGCAGAAAAAAACCGACCTGAGCTACTATTGAAAAAATCACCAATCGTCATCAAATAATCAGGGAAATCAGGAGTTGCTGTGTATCCTGATCCTGTAATCAGGTATATCGCGGTTGACGGTAGAATAACTGATAGAAGCATTGATGGTCATCAGACTGTCACGGATCAATTGTTTAAAAGAAACAATCCCGTTGTACAGTTGATTAGTCGTAAGAATATTTGCAGTATTCTGAACAGTAAGGGCGTCACTGAAATTACCTGTTCCTGTGCGGTATACATAATTAAAATCGCTTGTTGAATTCAGGAGGTTATGAAAGCTAACTTGCGTTTTTGGTCCTACATAATTTAAATTGAGGATACCACCTGTGTTGATATTGCGAAGGCTGGTAAAGTCATGAAAATTGGAAACCTGGCCTGAACCATCATAGGTATTGATTTCGCTGTTGGTGGCTTTGAGGGTGTTGGCATAATTCAGAGCCATTATCACACCTAAGTTTCCTGAACTTCCTACCCGAATTGGTAAACCAAGGGAGTATCCGAAACGACCATTTGGGCCTGGATTGCGTACTGAATAGGACCAATCGTTGTTGAACATTTTGCTGATTTCAGCAAATTGTTCTTTCTCCTGACTTGTAGGAAATGATGAAGCTGGGCGAAGTCCATTTTCTTCAAATTCAGGGATACTGCGTTCATCTGCATTAATGTTCAAACCTTCTCCCTGGTATAATTTGACTTGGTTGAAATCTTTGTTGGTTGTCAATGAGTGATATTGACCACCAATAGATATGGATTGTGTTAGTTTATCAGGAACTGATTTCGTATTGATCTTGATGACACCTCCACCGAAGTCACCGGTTAAATCAGGTGATCCTGATTTAAGGATCATCAGATTGTCAATCAAACTAGCAGGAATGACATCAAACGCGAATGCTTTACGATCTGATTCAGTAGACGACATCAATGAACCATCCAGGTAACCAGCATTATAGCGGTCGTTCATACCACGGATGATGACAAACTTTCCGTCCTGGATAGAAGCACCAGTAACACGCTTGAGGATATCACCTACTGTACGATCTGGTGAACGACGTACTTCAGCAGCAGTAATTCCACTGGCTACTAATGAGGCTTTCTTTAATTCCAGGTTCATCCCCACATCTCCAGATCGCTCTACCAAACCTACTACGACTACTTCCTGTAATGCTAAGTTCTCAACCTCCATAGCGTATTCTACATTCACAACCTCATTTGCCTTCAACTCAACTGGTAAGGAGGCAGATGTGTAACCGATATATTTGAGGGAGAGGGTATAGCTACCGGTAGCAGCAGTTAATCTGAAATTACCTTCGATGTCAGTTGTGGTGCCTTTCTCAGTGCCTTCGAGTTGAACTACAGCGCCAATGATCGTTTCTCCTGTACTCTTATCAAACAATTTACCGGAAATGATCCCATTATCCTGGGCGATCATCAAACAACTCCACAAAATCAAACCTGTCAAAAGTAATCCTCTGGTAGCTATCGGGGCTAACCGGATTGGTTGAATACTCATGTTTTCAAAAAATTTAAGTGCATTAGATTTATAAACTGTAAGTGAGGAAAAAGTAAAAATTCAATAAAACCAACTGTTGTTCGAGTACCCTTACCTCCGAAGGCAGGGCCGTTGATTTCATTGATTATTTTCAAACTCCTTTAACTTTGGAAGTATCCTTTATCCTTTAATAAAAGAAACCCTGCTATGAAATGCCTGAATCAAAACAGGATTTATTTCACGCCGCAAAGTTACCGTGAGCATTAGCGGACCTTTGCATTTTCATGTTCAAGATTTCGTTAATTCGTTCACGTGATTTGAAGCCTCTTTTTACAAATACTTTACACGTTTTGGACCTCTATTCGCAACCCCTTGAAGACTGGTGAATACTCTTTACATTTGATTTACTTTGCAGGATGGAAAATCAAATGGCAGGATACATTGACATGAGGTGTAAGGATTACATAATGCCTTTCTTGAAGGATTCTTCTGATATTTGCACATGTTCAATTCACAACCTGCCTCCCACCACCCCCTTAGTGCAATCTCCCTGGATATGACAGATCATAAAATCAAAGTGCTTATTGTTGATGACGAACCTGATATCCTCGAGTTCCTGGACTATAATCTTTCCCGCAATGGGTTTGATACGATACAGGCTTCTAATGGAAAGGATGCGATTAAGCTGGCAGACCAGGATTCACCTGATTTGATCCTCTTGGACATCATGATGCCTGAAATGGATGGTGTAGAGACTTGCTATGAGCTCCGTAAGAATCCAAAGCTGAAGGATACCATTATTGCTTTTCTGACTGCACGAAGTGAAGAATACAGTGAGATTGCAGGTCTGGAAGCCGGTGCGGATGATTATATTCAGAAACCAATCCGTCCGAGATTGCTTTTGACACGTATTAAAGCATTGATGCGCAGAAAAGAATCATCACGGACTTCCGGATCCAGCCCTTCCCAGATTCTCGATTTCGGCGCACTTAAAATAGACCCCAGGAGTTACCAGGCTACGATCGATGATGAAATCATCACCTTGGCTAAAAAAGAATTTGAAGTCCTCATGCTTCTCGCTTCACAACCCGGAAAGGTTTTTACGCGTGAAGAGATGTTTCATAAAGTATGGGGATACTCTGTTCCTATCGTCAGTCGCACCATCGATGTGCATATCTCCAAACTCAGAGAGAAAGTAGGTGATCGGTTTATTAAGACACTGAAAGGTGTTGGTTATAAGGGAAGTGGAGTGAGCAGAGCGGTGAGCGGTGAGCGGTGAGCGGTGAGCAGTGAGCGGTGAGCGGTGAGCGGTGAGCAGTGAGCAGTGAGCAGTGAGCAGTGAGTCGTCAGACGTGAGTAATTATCAATACTTTTTACTTCAACTTGGCCATTGGCTATTGGTTATTGAATACAAGTCTGACCTGACTACAGACATATCGTTCTTCCTTCGATATTCGTTATTCGTTATTCCTTATTCTATGTGTGCATATTACACATAACACTTCGTTCCCATACGAGTTTTATTTCTTTCGGAGGTTCATCCACATTTTATTTAATAAAATCAAAACACTATTTTGATTCTCGATCCACTGATCCGGATCATCCGATTGACAACCTTTTCTCAACTCAAAAATCAATGCATTCATGGGTATCGAAACGAAAAACGTAAGGAACATTGTTTTGCTCGGCCATAGCGGCTCCGGAAAAACACTTTTTGTCGAAAGCATGTTGTTTGAATCCGGAGCCATCAATCGCAGAGGAACCATCGAAGGACAAAACACGGCATCCGACTATACCAAAATCGAACAAGAAAGAGGAAACTCCCTCTTCAGTGCACTCATGCACGTAGAGTGGCGCGGAAATAAAATCAACATCATTGACACTCCAGGATACGATGACTTCGTCGGTGAAGTTGTCTCATCACTCAAAGTAGCCGATACTGCAATCATGCTCGTCAATGCATCAAGTGGTGTTGAGGTAGGCACAGAATTACTTTGGGAATACATTGAAGAATTCGGAACCCCTTGCCTCTTTGTGATCAATCAAATTGATCACGATAAAGCAAACTATGATACAACCCTCGAACAAATCAAATCAAGGTTCGGACCAAAAGCCATTCCTTTTCAATATCCCTTGCAGACGGGAAGTGGGTTTAATACAATTGTCGATGCACTACGCATGATCATGTACGTCTTTCCCAAAGACGGTGGCAAGCCAGAGAAAAAACCAATTCCGGAAAGTGAAGTAGGCCGCGCACAAGCCTTGCATCAAGTGCTGGTAGAAGCCGCAGCTGAAAATGATGAAAGCCTGATGGAAAAATACTTCGATGAAGGTAATCTGAATGAAACCGAACTCTCACAAGGCCTAAACATCGCCCTGGCCAAACAACAAATCTTCCCTGTCTTCTGCGCATCAGGTAAACTCAACATGGGAAGCGGTCGTATCATGGGATTTATCAATGATATCGCACCTTCTCCTGTAGAACGTCCTCACCCTAAAGGAACGAAAGGTGACATTATCAAACCTGATCCTTCCGGACCTACCAGGATCTTTATCTATAAGACGATCTCCGAACCTCAAGTCGGAAATGTTTCATACTTCAAAGTATACTCTGGTACATTGAAACAAGGCGATGACCTGATCAACTTATCCAATAGCGGACATGAACGCATCAGCCAAATCTTTGTCTCCGAAGGTAAAAACAGGGAAGCCGTCAATGAACTGAGAGCAGGTGACCTTGGTGTTACCGTAAAACTTAAAGAAAGTCATACCAATAATACCCTCGTTGCAAAAGGTGTGGAATCCGGTATCGAACCGATCCAATTCCCTCAGCCACGTGTGCGTGTAGCCGTATCTCCTCCAAATAAAGCAGATGTAGAAAAACTAGCGAAGGCCCTTCACATCATTCATGAGGAGGACCCTACCCTTTCGATGGAACATTCCACCGAACTCAAACAAATGTTGCTGTATGGACAGGGACAACTTCATCTCGACCTGATTAAATACCGTGTCGAAAAGTTGTACGGCGTGTCTATGAATTTTGACAAACCAAAAATTCCATACCGCGAGACCATCACTAAGGTGGCCAATGAAGTGTACCGCCATAAAAAACAAACCGGAGGTGCAGGACAATTTGCTGAAGTGCATATGCGTATCGAACCATATCATGAAGGCATGAAAGAACCTGATGGTTTGACTGTCCGTAATCGTGAATACGAACATCTGCCTTGGGGCGGAACGCTTGCATTCTATTGGTGTATTGTCGGAGGATCTATTGATTCGAAATTCAGCAACGCTATTAAAAAAGGTGTGATGAACAAGATGACCGAAGGTCCGTTGACCGGTTCGCATTGTCGTGACATACGCGTTTGTATTTATGATGGGAAAATGCACCCCGTCGATTCAAACGATATGGCCTTTCAACTTGCCGGTACAATGGCTTTCAAAACAGCCTTCCAACATGCCGGAGCACAATTGCTCGAACCTATCTATGATATTTCCATCCTTTGTGCAGATGATGTGATGGGTGATGTAATGGGTGACTTGCAGACAAGGCGTGCAATTATCATGGGTATGGAGCGCGAGGGTCATTACCAGAAAATTCTCGCTCGTGTTCCTTTGGCAGAGTTGCATGACTATTCTTCTACGCTTCGTTCACTCACGCAAGGCAAAGCAAAATTTTCCATGAAGCTTGCCGACTACCAGCAAGTGCCATCCGAACTCCAACAAAAACTGGTTTCGGATTATCAAGCGCATGCGCATGATGAACATTGAGCAGAGGGCAAGGAAGCATATCCCAGCGAAGCGGAGATCCCGCTATGTAGCGAAGCCATAAAGCGGGAGGGCAGAGGGAGCCAGCAGTCCGCAGACTGCAAATGGCTTTTTCGTCAGGCGTGAGTCGGAAGAGGTGAATAGTGAGCAGTGAGCAGTGAATAATTTTCCGTAAGCTGGAAGCCAAAAATCTGACAGCTGAGAGCTGAGAGCTGAGAGCTAATTTCTGGAAGCTGGAAGCCAAATCTCTGAAAGCTGACAGCTGATAGCTATTTTCTGGAAGCTGGTAGCTGGTAGCTAAAACTCTGACAGCTGATAGCTGACAGCTTAGATTAAATGGTTTGTTAACCCGACCAACAACTTGATGCGGAATGTTCTGTTCTATACCTTTGGAGAAAATTTTGTGACTATGAAATGGGTTTCTGCTTTTATGCTGGTGATCTCCTTGTTAGTGACAGGAAGGGCACAAGAAAAAGATATTGAGGTCTTTGAGAAAAAGGAAGGCAATAAGAATATTGTCATGGCCAGGAATATTGGGAAGGTGGCTTACCTGGTTACCATCAAAATCAAATCGACTGGGATGGATGTGACTCCGGGTATGAATGTAGAATCCGTTGTCCCAGCAGGATTTATGAAAGAGATGGCCACCCTTGTGCCAAGACCTGGAGAAAGTTGGACTTATGGTTATGATGTCTCTTTCACAGAAAGTACCGGCCCGGCTCCAAATGCTACATCAACACCTCTCACCCAAACAAAACAACAAGCTCCCACTGCTAATAATACTGCGGCAGAAAATCCCAAAACAACTGCTGCTGTTCTTTCTACTGCTCCCCTTTCTACCGCTCCCCTCATTGTCTATACACAAGCTGGATGTGGTCGCTGTTCTTATGTCAAAAAAGAACTGACCGCTAAAGGCATCGCTTACCAAGAAGTGGATGTCAACAGCGGCTCTCCCGATGCCACCAATATGTGGAAGCAACTTCGTGACGGAGGATTTACAGGAGACAGTGTCACCATGCCCGTGGTTAAAGTCAATGGACAACTTCATTACAATATTAAGGACCTGGCAGGGTTTGTCAACGGAATTAAATTGTGAGCGGTGAGTTGAAATCGTCAGGCGTCAGGCGTGAGTCGTGAGGTCAAAAAAGTGAGCAGTGAGCAGTGAGCAGTGAGTTGAAATCGTCAGGCGTGAGTCGTGAGGTCAAAAAAGTGAGCAGTGAGCAGTGAGCAGTGAGTGGGTATTTCGTCAGGCGTCAGACGTGAGTCGTGAGGTCAAAAAGGTGAGCGGTGAGCAGTGAGCGGTGAGTGGGTATTTCGTCAGGCGTCAGACGTGAGTCGTGAGGTTTGATTTTACTACTTCTAAATTTCTCCCAGGTTATTCTATAGGACGTATTCAGGCTGCCAAGCAGATTTCATGAGCCTACTGAAAGCTGACAGCTGATAGCTGATAGCTTTTTCTGGAAGCTGGTAGCTAAAAAGTCAGGTCTACCACCCTCAGCCTCCTATGATCCCCCATCCGATACTTTATCGGTCCCCAGAGAGCCCGGATAGCAGTGCCTACTGCAAAGTTGACGAGACCCCATTGCATGCCACCTTCGGAATATTGAGGTTCGCCACCGATGGTGTACCAAACATCTGTAAAAAACATTGTGATACCTCCAACCTGGAGTGCTCCACCAAGGATATTGGCGATGGCACGTTGTTTCTTGAGCTTGATGCGTGTGATGTCTTTTATGGAGACCCAGGAATCTCCAACCATAATCAATTGGCCGTTGGCATCCATATCCAGGATTTGACGGGTGTACCATCCTGAATCATCATTAGCAAGCTGAAAGGTTATTTCATCGTACATGGCAATTTTCATAGTCTTTGGATTGCCTGCTGTTTCGATCTGAAGATACTTTTGCGCTGATAAGGGTTCCAGCAAGAGCAAAAGGAATAATATGGAAATGCATAGCCGTTGCATACTATGCTTTGCTGCCGGTTTCGGTGACGGATGGATCAGGGGTAAGTGTTTTTAGCCAACGCTTCAACGCCTCAATGATGCTCTTTTGTATAGTGGCCTGGTCCAAAATCTCCGTACCTGAGTAGATTAATGCCAGGTGAAAGTATTTACCTGGCGGTAGGCTACTGTATAGATCCGGCTTATTTAACCTGTATCCTTCCCGCATCAACCGTTTGATCCGGTTCCGATCCACTGCTTTACCAAACTTCTTTTTAGAGGCGGAAAACATCACCTGAACTGGAAAAGGCATTGAATCTGGTTCTTTAATTTCCAACCAAACCAATCTCACCGGGAATTTGGCAAGACTCTGGCCACCCTCAAATAGCTTGTCAATAGCCTTTAAGGAGGAGAGCCGTTCTGTCTTGGTCAAGGTGAATCGAACCATATTCAAAGATAACATAGCCACCCAGTGTCTTTGGGATTGTAAAAATTAAGCACAGAAGGAATCTCGATAAAGGGCAAAAAAAAATCCTCCAACTCATGTTGAAGGATTTCATATATATTTTTTTACTAATATCTACTTCCCTGAAAGAGAATAGCAAATACTATTTAATACGCATTGCATCGGAAACCGTCAACTTGTGACGGCCGCGGGCACGGCGTGCAGAAAGCACCTTACGCCCAGCCTTTGAGCTCATACGTAAACGAAAACCGTGTTTGTTCACTCTTTTCCTTCTGGATGGCTGAAATGTCCTTTTCATCGCTTATTCCTGTTTTTTTATAAAGACCGCTCGTTCAAAAGCGGGCACAAATGTACTTATTTTTTGAAAAAAATGACCTTTTTCCTTAAAAATCGTCTCAATGCACTGTCAAAATCTGTGCCTGATACTGGAAAATAGCCTATCCATTCATAGAAATGAGGAATTCCTCATTGGTCCTGGTATTGAGCATGTGCTTACGCAGGAACTCCATAGCCTCATCCGGCTTCATATCCGCCAGGTAATTACGGAGGATAAACATCCGCTGAAGGATCGCATCATCAAGAAGCAATTCTTCGCGACGTGTGCTGGACTTGGTCAGGTCGATAGATGGATACATCCGCTTATTGGCCAATGACCGGTCAAGCTGGAGTTCCATATTACCGGTACCCTTAAATTCTTCGAAGATCACACCGTCCATTTTTGAACCGGTATCAATAAGGGCAGTAGCCAGAACAGTAAGTGAACCACCGTTTTCAATATTACGGGCAGCACCAAAGAACTGTTTTGGTTTATGAAGTGCATTTGCTTCCACACCACCAGAAAGTACTTTACCAGAAGAAGGAGCCACTGTATTATAAGCACGGGCAAGACGTGTAATGGAATCCAAAAGGATCACTACATCATGTCCGCATTCTACAAGTCTTTTTGCTTTTTCAAGAATGATATTGGCTACGCGAACGTGATTGTCAGCAGGCTCATCGAATGTTGATGAAACTACTTCTGCTTTTACACTCCTGCGCATATCCGTCACCTCCTCTGGACGCTCATCGATCAATAAGACGATCAGATAACATTCAGGGTGATTAGCTGCAATAGCATTTGCAATATCTTTTAAGAGGAAAGTCTTACCTGTCTTAGGTTGCGCTACGATCAAACCACGCTGACCTTTACCGATCGGGGTAAAAAGATCAATCATCCTGTTTCCATAATCCTTTCCACCTGGATGCGTAAGCAAAGTGAATTTTTCAGTTGGGAACAATGGTGTGAGGTAATCGAATGGTACACGGTCACGAACTTCATCAGGTGTCTTACCATTGACGGTACTTACTCTGAGTAAAGCAAAATATTTCTCTCCTTCTTTTGGCGGGCGAATAGCTCCTTTAACAGTATCACCAGTATTAAGACCAAATAACTTGATCTGTGATGGAGATACATAGATATCATCCGGTGAAGAGAGATAGTTGTAGTCTGAAGATCTTAAGAAACCGTAACCATCAGACATCATTTCGAGAACGCCTTCTCCTTCGATGATACCATCTACTTCAACATTAAAACGATCTCTTGCTTCGCGTGCGATATCTCTTGCATCACGTTGCTGATTCCTGTTGTCATTAGCACCTGGATTTTGATTCCTTGATTCAACAGGTTGGCCTTGTGGTTGTCTTGGTTCTTGTGGATTACGTTGTTCCCTCGGTTCTTGAGGATTACGCTGTTCTCTTGGCTCTTGAGGAGCGCGTGGCTCTCTAGGTTCTTGAGGATTACGTTGTTCTCTAGGTTCTTGAGGAGCGCGTGGTTCTCTTTGTTGATGTTGTGGCCTTGTATCCTGTGGATTACGTGGCTCTCTTGGACCGTGTGGTGCCCTATCGCGGTGTTCTGGTCTGCGATGTTGTTGTTGGCGGTCGTTTGTTTTTTGTTCGGCTACCGGGGCCACTTCGCTGGTTACTTCTTTTGAAGCATTCTCTGTGGTTTCCTCAACGACTTCTTCTGCTTCTTTTGAGTTAGCAGGTTTCCGTGATCTCTTTAAAGGTGCGCCAGGTTGCCTTTTGTCAACACGCATGTTGTCGGATGAGACAGGAACTTCGTCAGGTAAGTCAGCGGTGCCGGATCCATTGGAGCCAGCTTCTTTCTTTTTGCCTTTCAGGGCTTGATGGTCGAGGATGGTGTAGACAAGCTCTTGTTTGTTGAGCTTTTTAAAGCCATCAACGCCGAGCGATTCAGCCAGTTCCCTCAACTCAGGAACGAGCATGTCATTCAACTGCAAAATATCGTACATGATATGATCAGATAATTAATTCGGATGTAAAAAATGAGTTCAATTAGAAATACTAACACTCGGTTCCGTTCACTTCACTCAACCACTAATCACTGCTTTTATGTAGAATTGGAGAATCTGAAGGATAATCAGACCGGTATTGTAGGTGTGTAAAACGCCACTAAGGTAAAAACAATTTTTAATTCAGGGGAATTACCTTTGGTGAAATTTTATGAGGTAGCTACCGTACTTAAACGGCCGTTAACCCTGAAAAGTTGCGTTATTATGTTAGAAATTCAAATATTGCGTGATCAGCGTGAAAGGGCTGTTGTAGGCTTTAAAAAGCGTGGATTTTCTGAGGAAAGGCTGCTCATTTTGGACCAGGTTTTAGCCCTTGATGACCAGCGGAAAGAGGTTCAGACCCAGTTAGATTCCTTACTCAATGAACGAAATACGCTCTCCGATGAGATTGGTAAATTATTTAAAACCGGCAAAGCCCAGGAAGCTAATGAGCTGAAAACCAAGGTGCAAAGCATCAAAGAGACTGTAGAAGGCTTGGAATTAAAGCTTCAGCAGACAAAAGCCGACCTTGATACCTTGCTGGTTTCCCTGCCTAATATTCCTCATGAAAGTGTGCCAGAAGGCCGTACCCCGGAGGATAATAAAGTACACCAAGCCTGGAATTCAGCATTACCCGTTTTACCTGAAGGATCTGTACCCCATTGGGAATTGGCGGAGAAATACAACATTATTGACTTTAAACTAGGGGCTTTTATCACAGGTAGCGGCTTCCCACTTTATAGAGGTAAAGGAGCCAGGTTGCAAAGAGCCTTGATTAGTTTCTTCCTGGACCAGGCAAGACACGCAGGATATGAAGAAATTCAGCCACCCTACATGGTCAATGCGGATTCTGCTTACGGCACCGGACAATTACCGGACAAAGAAGCCCAGATGTACTATATGGAACGGGATGATCTTTATCTGATCCCTACTGCTGAAGTGCCGGTGACCAATATGTACAGGGGCCAGATTGTTTCAGAATCAGATCTTCCAATTTGCCTAACTGCGTATACCCCATGTTTTCGACGGGAAGCAGGATCTTATGGATCAGATGTAAAGGGCCTTAATCGTGTGCATCAGTTTGATAAGGTTGAGATCGTTCGTTTTGAACACCCAAGCCGTTCCCATCAAGCTTTACAAGGCATGATCAACCATGTAGCTCACCTGATGGATAGCCTTGAGCTACCTTACAGGATTCTGCATTTGTGTGGTGGAGATATGGGCTTTACATCTGCAACCACCTATGATTTTGAAGTTTATGCAGCGGCACAGCAGAAGTGGCTGGAAGTAAGCTCAGTATCTAACTTCGAAACTTTCCAGGCTAATCGGATGAAAGTGCGGTACAAGGATGAAAAAGGAAAAACCCAATTGGTCCACACGCTCAATGGCAGTGCACTTGCTTTAGCAAGGATAGTAGCCGCTTTGTTGGAAAACAATCAAACAGAAAAAGGAATCCGCATTCCGGCAGCTTTGATGCCTTATACTGGGTTCGAGTGGATAGGGTCTGAGGAATAATTTTCAAAGGCCAGGAAAGGTTAATTGAAACCTCTTGGGCTATTTTTGCATTTATATATCGAAATCACAAAAACAACCTCCGGGTTGACTAACGAAACAACAAAAAAATGGGAGTAGGTTATTTAGTATTAATTGGCGCTATAGCGCTGATTGGATTCCTGGTACAAAACAGGATGAAATCCAAATTTCATAAATATGGCCAGGTTGGACTTTCTAATGGAATGTCAGGACACCAGGTGGCAGCAGCGATGTTAGACCACTACGGCATTCACGATGTTCAAATCGTACAAGGAGAAGGTTTCCTTTCAGATCATTATAATCCACAGACCAAAATAGTAAGTCTGAGTCCAGAAGTTTATAATGGACGTTCAGTTGCGGCAGCTTCAGTTGCGGCACACGAATGCGGTCATGCTGTACAACATGAAACTAACTATAGTATGCTTCGTCTCAGAAGCGCTATTGTTCCTGTAGTGAAAATTGCAGCGGTAGCTCAACAATGGGGTTTTATGGCCGCCATCTTTTTATTGGGAACTTTCCCTCAATTGTTACTCATTCTGATCATCGCCATGGCGATCACAACATTATTTAGCATTATCACCTTGCCGGTTGAGTTTGATGCCAGCCGTAGAGCATTAGTTTGGTTGGATAACACCGGTATCACGAGAGGTACTGAATATGACTATGCAAAAGATTCACTGAAATGGGCTGCGATGACCTACCTGGTCGCTGCGCTTTCTTCAGTGGCTATGCTGGTTTATTTTATCCTTTCGTATTTTGGCCGCGACTAACAAGCCTTTCCAATTGAGAAAGGACCGATTATAATCAACTAAATGCTATTCCCATGCATGTACAGATAGACAATGCTATCGCTCAAGGTCAGGAACAGATGGATCATGCCATCGATCACCTGAAAAAGGAATTGACAAAAATCCGCACCGGCAAAGCTAGTACGGGTATGCTCGATGGCCTGCTGGTAGATTATTATGGCAATAATACTCCATTGCAACAAGTGGCGAATGTAGGTATTGCAGATGCCCGGACGATCACGATTCAACCGTGGGAAAAAGGGATGCTGGCAAAAATTGAACAAGCCATTTTTGCTGCCAATCTTGGTATCACTCCTATGAATGACGGTGAGATCATCCGGATTTCTATTCCACCATTGACCGAAGAGCGCCGCCGTGACCTGGTCAAACAAGCCAAAGTTGTTGGTGAAGAAGCAAAAGTTGCTCTTCGTCATATTCGACATAAAGTGATGGATACTATTAAGAAGGAAATCAAAGACGGATATCCTGAGGATATGGGCAAAAAGAAAGAAGCCGATGTCGATCATATGCTCAAGTCACATTCAGAGTCTATTGACCATCTGATTACCGCTAAGGAAAAAGATATCATGACAGTATAATGATTGCTTTAAAAAATAAAAAAGGTTCGGAAATACTCCGAACCTTTTTTTATACTAACTAGTTAAGCATTCCAATCTGTTAATACGTAGCCAAAAAGTATTCACTCATCTAAAGTTTATTCCCACAGGATTTCAATTATCTACTTTGGTAACCAATCAAACCGATTACCGATTACCGATTACCGATTACCGATTACCGATTACCTTAGCCTTCACCTTTCCTTCGCCTCAGCCTTCGCCTTAGCCTATCTAAATCAAACAATACGATCATGAAAAACCTTCTATTCCTCTTGACTACTTTATCAATATTGACTTCTTGCAAAGAAGAAAAAGAAGCACGCCAGCCTGTCCAATATTCCATTGAACAGTTTTATGCCAATACGAGGTTTTCCGGAGGTAATTTCTCTGATGACGAAACAAAGCTGCTCATCAACAGTGATGAATCGGGCATCTTTAATCTTTATGAAATCAACGTTGCAGATGGCAGTAAAAAACAACTGACCAATTCTTCAGTGGAATCCTTCTATGGGATTGATTATGTACCTGGATTTCCAGGTTTGTTGTATTCCGCAGATAAGGGAGGAAATGAAATAAGTCACATTTATTTGATGGAAGACAATGGCAAGACCACTGACCTGACTCCCGGAGAACAAGAAAAGACTGGTTTTTCAAATTGGAGTGAAGACAAGAAAGCGATGTTTTATACATCGAATGTCCGTGACCCAAAGTTTTTTGATCTCTACAAAATGGTCATTGGAGAATGGAAGCCTGTTTTAATCTATGAAAACAAGGATGGCCTGAATATCGGCGAAATATCGGCGGATGAAAAAACCATATCTGTTTCCAAAACTATCACCACCAGTGAAAATGAATTGTATTTGGTCAATGTAGCATCAGGAGCCAAGACTGAAATTTCTGTTCCTGACCAAAAAGGAAGCTATGATTTCACCGGGTTCAGTAAAGACAATAAATATGGCTATTACATCACGAATGCTGGGAAGGAATTTGCCTACCTAGTGAGTTATGATATCCAAAGTGGAGAGCGAAAAGTGCTGTATGAAACCAATTGGGATGTGATGTATAGCTATTTGAGCGAAACAGAAAAGTACCGGGTGATCGCTATCAATGAAGATGGGAAAAACAAATTAATAGTACAAGAGACTGCTACCGGAAAGGAAATCAGTTTTCCGGAAATTGCTGATGGCGATATCCTTGGTGTAAATATTTCGGATAGTGAAAAACTCATGCGATTATCGATTGGTACTTCCAAAGCACCGAACAACATAAATCTCTACAATCTGGAGACGAAAGAATTAAAGAAACTAACAGAAAGTCTCAACAAAGAAATCAATCCTGAAGACCTGGTTTCTGCAGAGGTGGTGCGCTATAAATCCTTTGATGGACTTGATATACCAGCTATTTATTATAAACCTCTACAAGCTACAGCAGAACATAAAGCACCTGCCTTAGTGTGGGTACATGGTGGCCCTGGTGGACAATCGAGGACAGGATATTTCTCATTGATTCAATACTTGGTCAATCATGGATATGCAGTGCTGGCGGTCAATAACCGAGGAAGCAGTGGTTACGGAAAATCATTCTACAAAATGGATGACCGCAATCATGGAGATAAAGATTTGAAAGATTGTATCGCCGGTAAAAACTGGCTTGCCTCACAAGCGTATATCGATGGAGAACGAATTGGGATTATTGGAGGTAGCTATGGTGGATACATGACCATGGCAGCGATGACTTTCACACCTGATGAATTCAAAGCAGGCGTAAACATATTTGGGGTGACCAATTGGTTGCGAACATTGAAATCCATTCCGCCTTATTGGGAATCTTTCAAAAGTGCACTTTATGCAGAGATGGGAGATCCTAACACAGAAGATTCCGTTCGACTTTATAATATTTCACCACTCTTCCATGCTCAAAATGTAAAAAATCCAATCATGGTTCTTCAAGGAGCAAATGATCCACGTGTACTCCAGGTGGAGTCAGATGAAATAGTAGAAGCCGTGAAGAAAAACAATGTGCCTGTAGAGTATGTCGTGTTTCCAGATGAAGGACATGGCTTTGTCAAAAAAGAAAATGAAATCAAAGGATACGGCGATATCCTCAAATTTCTAGATATGCATTTGAAGGAAACGGTGAAGAATTAAGGCGAAGGCTGAGGCTGAGGCGAAGGCGAAGGAATCAATTGGCAATAGACAATGTGCAATAGACAAAGTGTAAGGAAATTGGACGATAAAATGCATACTTGACATTTTTACTCACTCTCTTATCCCACACCTCTCACTGTCTCACTGTCTCACTGTCTCACGTTCTCACGTTCTCACGCGCTGATCAACGTAAGACGTTGATCAGCTTTCTGACAAGGGACTGCCCACCTGACCTTATACCTATGTCCAGGACTTTATCCAATTGCATAGCAACGTCAAGAATCTGAGTAGTCATTTTATTCATTTCATCTACTTCGGTTTGTGAAGCTTTTTCAGCGTCAGTGACCCGGATATTCTGGAGGGATTGGATCATGGGGTCGAGTTCTCTTCGTTTCCTTTCTTTGGCAATCTGAAGGGCCATTTTCCATGCGTCCTTTTCGGAGGTGTAATATTCTTTCCGGTCTCCGGTGATGTATACTTTGTGCACGACACCCCACTCTACGAGACTTCGAAGGCTCATGCTGACATTCCCACGGGATACATTGAGTTCTGCCATGATGTCGTCAGTGGTCAAAGGTTGTGGCGTAATCATCAACAAGGCATGAATCTGCCCCATGGTGCGGTTGATTCCCCACTTTGCACTGAGTTGGCCCCAGGTCTGGATCATGCTGTGACGTGCTTCGGAATATTTCATGGAATAAAGGTAAATGGAACTACCCAAGGGATTTAAGAATTTTCTCAATCCGCTTTTGTTTACTCGGGATTTCGAGAACATCCTTCCTGGACTTCAATACTTTTTCAAATCGCTTGATATAAGGACCCGAGATGACTTCAGCTGTTTTCTCCGCATACATGGGCATTTGGTTGACCGGGGCCTTTTCGATTTGTTCCAGCAAAAGTTCTATGCAATCGGCGTGATGCTTTTTTAACCCCGCAATATTGGCAAGGATATACACACCATGATCGCGCGTAATGACTGTGCCTAAATCCATAGCATCGACTACAGCAGGAAGATGTTCTACTAACACTTCCGGCTTAGTTGCGCTGATAGCAGACAAAGCGGCCATTGCACCCCATTGCATCCGGTTGTCCTTGTGAGTCAAGGTTGCCACGAAATTTTCAATATAGCCTATGATAAGTTCAGGCTTTCGCTCCCCTATTTCATACAAAACCTTGATAGCATCATTTCTGATGCCGCTTGTTTTATGATTAAGTAGTGAGATTAACTCACGTATTGCTGCACGATCATTAGCCTTACTGATCTTTTCAGCAAGAGCAATATTTGGTAGTTCATCCCTACTACCGAGGGTATGCGCCAGATGATCAATCACAGAAATGGCCATATCTTTTTGTATCCTGAATTCAAGGATAAAACTAAATCCTTTTATTCCAACTACATTTAGGGGAAACAAAACAAAACTGATGATTTTTCCAATAGGAGATGACCAGGTCAATGGAGGCTATAACCCCATCATCGCTTACCTGCTTATTGGCATAAATGTTTTTGTATTCATTTTCCAACTTAGTCTTGGGCCATCATCCCAACAAGGATTTGTGATGCACTATGGTGTTATCCCGAAAGAAATAGCCAGTGGCCAGGATTATTTTACGTTGCTGACCAATATGTTTCTTCATGGAGGATGGATGCACCTGATCGGTAACATGCTCTTCCTTTGGGTATTCGCAGATAATATTGAAGCTGTGGTTGGAAAGTTCCCGTTCATCCTTTTCTATTTTGGAGGCGGATTAGCAGCTTCTGCAGCACACATCGCATTCAATTTGAATAGCTCCATACCTGCCATAGGAGCCAGTGGCGCGATTTCTGCTGTCCTTGGTGCTTACCTCGTCATGTTTCCTGGCAGCAAGATCAAAGTCTTTGTCTTGATTTTCTTTCGTTCATTTTATATGCCAGCTTTATTCTTTCTTGGCATTTGGGGGATTCAACAATTTATCAATGGATTCATTTCGATTGTTCCCTCATCAGCTTACACGTCAGAAGTTGCTTGGTTTGCACATATCGGGGGATTTATTTTTGGTTTGGCCGGAGGATTCTTTATCCGAAGCCGATATAATATGTATTAATTTAGAAATGAACTGGCATTAGATTTCGTTTTCAAATAACTTATGCGTACCTCAGACCATCTCATCACAAGAGTAACCATCAAGGATTTCCATCCGAAGATCCAATACCAGGATGCTGTGTTTATGGCAGGATCCTGTTTTGCCGAACACATCAGCGGCAAACTCGAACGTTACAAATATGATATTTCGAGTAATCCCTTTGGCATTCTTTACAATCCAATATCTCTTGCAAGATCTTTGGAAAGGATTTCAAACCTTTCCTTTTACACCGTTGATGAACTCGTTTTGCATGATGGACTCTATCACAGCATGGATCATCATGGTTCGTTTTCAGGAAGAGACAAACAAGTTGTCCTTGACAAGATTAACAAGGCTATTGAATCTGCACATCAACATCTGAAAAAATGCGCCGTAGCTTTTATTAGCCCGGGGACTGCCAATGTTTTCAGATACACTGCATCATCAACCATTGCAGGCAACAATCATAAAATCCCACAAACTGCATTTTCATCCGAACAGCTTTCGGTTCAGGAATGTGTGGATGCATTTGAAAAAATATATGCTGCTATTGAACGATTGTCACCTGGTGCACGAATTATCTGGACAGTCAGTCCTGTAAGGCACATAAGGGATGGTCTTGTTGAAAATCAAAGAAGCAAAGCCACTCTTCTGCTTGCTATAGATGAGGTCACGCGAAACCTTCCGGAGACCTCCTATTTCCCGGCCTATGAGATCATGATGGATGAACTCAGGGATTACCGGTATTATGAAAGAGATTTGATTCACCCTTCGCCCTTAGCAATCGATATCATCTGGGATATTTTTTCGACTACCTACATGTATCCAAAGGATCGTGAGTATCACGCGATGATTGAAAAAATTCAACGAGCTATAGAACATCGTTTCCTCCACGATGACCGTGAGGCTATCCGTGCCTTTGCTACCGGACAACTTAAGCTAGTTGATGAACTTGCTGCCATATTACCCCATCTCAACTGGCAGCGCGAGCGGCAATACTTTTTTCAATATCTTGAATTGGATTAATACAAAATACTTTATTAAAACAACCGACTATGAAAATCCATGATGCTTATGCTCCCGGGATGTATGTTGCGAAAGAAACCAGGTACGATGAAATGAAATATCGTCGTTGTGGGCGCAGTGGTCTCCTCTTGCCTGCATTGTCTATTGGCTTGTGGCATAACCTTGGGCATACGGATGATCTGGAGAATGGTCGCAACATATTGAGAGCATGTTTTGACCACGGCATCACACATTTTGATTTAGCCAATAATTATGGGCCTCCTTTTGGGGCGGCGGAAGAAAACTTTGGAAGGATTTTTAAAGATGATTTCAAACCCTACCGTGACCAGATGATCATTTCGACTAAAGCAGGTTGGGATATGTGGCCAGGCCCTTATGGAAATTTTGGCTCTCGCAAATATCTGCTGGCTAGCTTAGATCAAAGCCTCAAAAGAATGGGAGTCGAGTATGTGGATATCTTTTATTCGCATCGCCCGGACCCTTATACTCCTCTCGAAGAAACGATGGGAGCATTACATTCCGCTGTACAACAAGGAAAAGCACTTTATGTAGGAATATCTCAATACAAATCAGAAGCCACCAAGAAAGCTGCTGATATACTGCGCGCAATGGGTACTCCATTGTTGATTCATCAACCGAGATACAGCATGCTCGATCGTTGGGTTGAAGAGGATGGATTGTTGAGTGTGTTGGAAAATGAAGGTGTAGGTGCAATTGCTTTTTCTCCTTTGGAGCAAGGCGTGTTGACCGACAAATACCTCCAAGGATTTCCTGAAGACAGCAGGGCTGTTCGAGATGGAAGGTATCTCACGAAAGAAAAGATCACCGATGAACGGATCGAAAAAGTCAGAGCACTAAATAAAATAGCGGTTCAACGAGGACAGACCCTCGCGCAGATGGCGATCGCATGGCTGTTGATTGATCCGAGAGTAACTTCCGTCTTGATTGGTGCGAGTAAAGTGAGCCAGGTGGATGATAATGTGGCGGCGTTGAAGAGGCTTGAATTTACGAATGAGGAAATGGAGGCCATTCGAAAGATTATTGCTTAATAATTGTCAGATCTTACTGAAGTCAAGACGAAGTCTTGTGATCACCAGGACGGAAGTACAACTTCCGCCCAACAGTGCCAAACTCTTTTATCAGGAGATTAATCTTGTTTCGCGAAGACTTTTTTCAACAGTTCTGTTGTGCGACTCGTGATATCAGTCCTTATTTGCAACTCCTTTTTGGCCACCATAGCAAAAAGACCATCCAATGCCTTTTCGGTAACATATTGATCAAGGTTCGGATTCACTTTTTCTACGAGTGGTATTTTATTATAGGCGTTGACCGCATCTGCCCAGTATTCGATCGCATTGAATTTGTTCAGCGAGTTGACAATCACAGGTTGAAACTCATTATACAAAGGGTCATGCGTCTTGAGATCCAGGTATTGTGTAGCAGCATTGTCAGCACCCATCAGAATATTGAGGGCATCATCAAAGGTCATTTCTTTAATGGCATTGACAAAAATTGGTTTTGCTGCTGTGGCTGCATCTTCAGCCGCACGATTTAGTTTTTCAAGGATAATATTTTCCACATCCGTGAATCCAGGAATAAATTTCAGCTTATCTGTCACCTTCCTGGCTTCCGGTGGAAGGAGGATTTTATACTGGCTTTTGAAATAGCCATCCCGTTGAGACAACAACGTAGCTCCTTCGCTAATACCAAATTCCAATGCTTGTTTCAATCCTTGGGCAATTTCTGCCGTGGTTGGTTCTAGTCCACCTGAAAGTTGTTGCAAAGTATCACAGGATGAAAGGCTAAAAGAGACTAATAGCGATATAATTATGATTCGTGTGTTCATAGTAGTATAGTTAGTTGAAAAAAGGATGGGAATTGATAACAAAACGATGCACTGTTATCAACAGACTTCTACTATAACTGTCAAACTTATTCCTATAGTATATAAGTGATCCGCGCACTATGCACTGTGCCACCTAATTCGGGTGTAAGCTTTTCGATAACTACTTTGATTTTCGGAACATCAGGAAACGTCTTTTTCAATTCATGGGCAATACGATAGGCCACTGTTTCGATGAGTTTGACTGGCTGTTCCATGATTTCAGCGCAGACCCGGTATATCACTTCATAGTTGACAGTAGAATGCAAATCATCATGGATAGCAGCCTGGTCAATATCGCATTCCATACTTACATCAACAAGGTAATTTCCACCACGTATCTGTTCATGTGTATAGTACCCGTGATGGGCGAAAAAGGACATGCCTTCGAGTTTGATCTCAGCCATTGGTCTGTTTAATGTGTAATGTTAAATGGTTAATGGGCAAAAGTTACATATACCGATTATGATCAGACCGTAAATAACGGAAAGAAAACACACTTTCATCAGACACGCCTTCGCCTTAGCCTTCGCCTTCGCCTTCGCCTTCGCCTTAGACTTATATCATCCCTTTCATCTACAGAAATCATCCTTAACAGGTTATATTTGGCCTTCCAAACCAAAAAATGACCTATGTCGGTGAAAACCAGTGTCAAAACGGACCAATACGCGGGCCACGACTATTATAATATCGATGAATTATTGAGTGAAGATCACTTATTGGCCAGGGAAGCGGTACGTACCTGGGTGAAACAGGAGGTCAGCCCAATTATCGAGGATTATTCCAATAGGGCTGCTTGTCCGACCCAGCTATTTAAAGGACTTGCGGAGATCGGGGCTTACGGACCCAGTTTGCCTGTCGAATATGGTGGTGGTGGAATGGATGAAATCGCTTACGGAATCATCATGCAAGAACTGGAACGAGGTGATTCAGGGGTAAGGTCCATGGCTTCAGTGCAAGGATCCCTGGTCATGTACCCGATCTATAGGTATGCTTCTGAGGAGCATAAGAAAAAATATCTGCCAAAACTAGGTTCTGGAGAAATGATCGGCTGCTTTGGGCTTACAGAACCAGATCATGGTTCAAATCCAAACGGGATGGTGACCAAGATCGTAGATGATGGGGATGCCTATATTTTGAATGGCGCAAAAATGTGGATCACTAACAGCCCGGTTGCTGACTTGGCTGTAGTATGGGCAAAAGATGAAGCTGGTGACATACGGGGTATGATCGTAGAAAGTGGCTGGAAAGGTTTTTCTGCTCCAGAAATCCATGGCAAATGGTCCCTTAGGGCTTCCATCACCGGTGAATTAGTATTTGAAGATGTCCGTGTACCAAAATCTCATGTTTTTCAAGATATAAAAGGATTAAAAGGCCCATTGTCTTGCCTGTCAAAAGCCAGGTATGGCATCGCATGGGGAGCAATTGGAGCAGCGCTTGATTGCTATGACAGTGCTTTGCGTTATTCATTACAGCGTGAGCAATTTGGTAGACCAATAGGTGGATTCCAACTTACCCAGAAAAAATTGGCCGAAATGATCACGGAGATCACTAAAGCACAATTGTTGGTTTGGCGGCTTGGAACATTAGCCAATAAAGGCAAAGCCACTCCTGCTCAGATCTCCATGGCCAAAAGAAATAATGTCAACATGGCCCTTGAAATCGCCCGTGAGGCGAGACAAATCCATGGAGGTATGGGGATCACCAATGAATATCCCGTGATGCGTCATATGATGAACCTTGAAACCGTTCTGACCTATGAAGGCACCCATGATATCCACCTTTTGATTACAGGTCAGGATATCACGGGGCTGAATGCCTTCTCTTAATGAATTGCTAAGCAGATTTCAAATCTGTAGATCGATACACGATAGTGGTCTAATATTCCGTTTAAACGGTTGTTTCAACGCAACAAATGGAGTATTTTTTCGGTATTCAATGTTATACACGAAAACAGAAAAGGACAGTTACCATGTTTTATAAGGGTCTTCTCACTGCTTTTTTACTGGTGTGCTGTGCATCCCTTCCTCTCCTTGCGCAGGAAACCATCAAATTACAAAATGCATCTTTCGAAGATTTGCCTCGCAAAGGTGTGCCAGGGATGCCATCGATAAAAGGATGGCATGATTGCGGATTGAGCAAATTTCCCGGAGAAAGTCCGCCGGATATTCATCCTGTAGTCAATAATGCTTGGGAAGTAGCCCTGGATTCTTATGATGGCCATTCCTACCTCGGGATGGTTACCCGCGCAAATGATACTTATGAATCTTTATCCCAGGCCTTGCCATCTCCTATCGAAGCAGGTGTTTGTTATTCGTTCACCGCTTTCCTTGCCAGGTCATCCCAATATAAAAGTGCGACGAGCAGAACACAGCAGCTAGGGACTAATGAACTAGAAAATTTTGTTCGCCCTTCTGTATTGCTCATTTGGGGAGGAAATTATTTCTGTGATAAAGCTGAATTACTCGGAGAATCACCTGCTATTTCAAATGAAACCTGGAAGCGATATAAATTCACTTTCCAACCACAGAAAACACACAAATACATCACGATAGAGGCATTCTATAAAACGCCAATCCTGGAAGCTTACAATGGCCATGTTTTAGTAGATGCACTTTCAGATATTGTTCCAATTGAATGCCCACTGTTTCCACAAGATATTATTGCGGAAGTGAGTGAACCTCCTTCTAAAACGGATCCTTCAGGTTCAACAAGTACTCAATCTACCAGTACAAAATCTTCCACCACCGGAGGTAAAACTGGTACGATCAGCAAAGGAACTACTTCAGGTGGGCCAAAGACTTTTACCCCTGTTCTCATCACAGAACTTATACCTGGTAAAATGTATGTGGGACAAAAAATCAGGCTTAACCATCTTTACTTCCAGGCAGATTCTGTCAACCTGATGTCAGATTCCTACAAGGTTCTTGATGAACTCGCAGATTATCTTCTTGAATATCCGAAGACGGTTATAGAGATTGGTGGACATACTAATACTGTTCCACCCGTAAATTATTGTCTTCAACTTTCTACACAACGCGCTAAATCCGTGCAACAATACCTGGTCTCACAAGGTGTACCCGCGGAACGTATTCAATACAAAGGATACGGCAAGTCAGATCCGATCATACTCAATGATAAATACAACAGGGAAGCAAAGTTGAAGAATCAGCGGGTGGAGATCAAGATACTATCACTCACTGGAAGCACTAGTTAGTGAGCAGTGAGACAGTGAGACAGTGAGACAGTGAGACAGTGAGACAGTGAGACAGTGAGACAGTGAGAGGTGTGGGTATAGGGTGTGGGATTCCAATCTTGTAAGTTCTTTTAGTTTTCAATTTTGGATGGTATATATTTAGCGCAAATTAATGCGCATGCATTTTTGCAAATCCATCATTGTCCTTTGTGTAATACTGAATTCCCAGATTTCCTTTTGCCAGGACACGATATTTTTAAAAAATCCCTCTTTTGAGGATATGCCCCGCAAAGGTGTTCCGGGAATGCCGGGGATTAAAGGATGGCATGATTGCGGAATGAATAAATTTCCTGGGGAATCTCCTCCTGATATACATCCTGTCACCAATCATGCTTGGGGGGTGAGTTTGAAACCACAGGATGGCTTATCTTATTTGGGTTTAGTGGTCCGTGCTAATAACACTTGGGAATCCGTAGGCCAGCAACTTTCCATTCCGTTACGTGCTGGGGTATGTTATTCACTTACTGCTATGCTGGCATTATCAGAAACTAATGTCAGCGCTACACACGCCTCTCAAGAAAAGGCTCGAAAGACTTCAAGTCGTTACCCAGAGACTGAAAGCTTTTCTAATTTTGTCAAGTTAGTGATTTGGGGCGGTCATTTAACTTGTGAACAAAGAGTGATTCTTGCAGAAAGCAAGCCAGTTGAAAACACAGATTGGCAACGATTCGAATTCACCTTAAAACCTGATGATAACTATTCCTACCTCGTATTCGAAGCTTACTACACCAATTCAGCCACGGCTCATTACAATGGCCATATTCTAATTGACAATCTTTCTGCAATTATTGAGAGGACATGTGAAGAGTAGGTGCAGTCTACTTTATCTTTAATTTTTCCAGCTTTATCCCAATGGATTCGATGTCTTTCCAGAAGCCTGGATAAGATTTGCTGACGACTTCAGGTTCCTTGATGATAATAGGATTGATGCATGCGAGTGGGGATAGTGACATCGCCATGCGATGGTCTTCGTAGGTGTCAAATTTTCCACGGTCTTTCCATTTGGCTCTACCACTGATCAAAGCGGTGATACTCTCTCCTTCTTCTTTGACATTTAGATTAGTCTTGACTCTGGCTAATTCAGTATGCATAGCCATAATTCGATCCGATTCTTTTATGCGAAGTGTGCGAAGACCGGATAAAGAACCTTTTATGCCAAGGCCAGCAAGTGTCACCATTACTGTTTGTGCAATGTCAGGGCAATGTGAAAAATCATAGGTGAATTCCTTCAGCCTTTCCTTGATTTCTTTTTTAATAATCAATACGCCGTCTTCTGTAAAACTGGTATCCACTCCTAATTGCGCATAGATTTCTTTTGTCACAGCATCACCCTGGATACTCTTTTCTTCTAACCCTTCGATACTGATCTCCGCTTTTTCTGCCAGCGCAGCCATCGAATAAAAATAAGATGCGGCAGACCAATCCCCTTCTACTGTATAATCCTTCGCCTTGTATTCACCATGTTCGATGCGAATGGTATTGTCTGTCCATGTATGACCTACACCAAAATACTCCATCATCGCAAGCGTCATGTGGATGTAGGATACAGAGATTGGATCACCTGCCAGGTGAATGGTTAATCCATTTGGTAAGACAGGGGCAATCAATAATAATGCGGTGAGGTATTGACTACTGATGCCAGCTTGAAGCGTGACTTCACTAATCTTTTTACCAAAATTCTTTGAAGGAGTAATTTTTAAAGGAGGAAATCCTTCCTTGTTTAAGTAAGCGATATCCGCTCCTAATGTTTGTAAAGCTTTGACAAGCGGACCAACTGGTCGACGACGTAATTGCTCGGAGGCATTGATTGTCACTTCGCGATTGTCGAGGCAAGCTTTGGCTACCATAAAGCGATAACTGCTTCCGGCATGTCCACTATACAATACATCTTCAGTGGAGGCTAGCATCGCTACAAGCGCATCTGTATCGTCACTGCCACTGAGGCGTTCGATTTCAAAGTGATCCTTGCAGAGTGATCGTATGATCAATGCCCTGTTGGAAATACTTTTTGAAGATTCAAGAATAACGGTCCCCTGAAGGTGATGAGTTGGAGAAGATAATCGATAAGCTATAGGCATGCGCGTTTATTCTTCCTTACCATCCTTTTTCTCTTGAGCTATTCTGCGTTTTTCAGCATCCTGATCAAAAGCTATAATAATATCCTTCACCAGGCGATGGCGTACGACATCATCGGGACTTAACCTTACGGTTTCAATTCCATCGAGATGACCAAGTAAATCAATCGCTTTCCGGAATCCAGATTGTACACTTCGAGGAAGATCGATCTGAGATAAATCACCGGTGATAATACATTTAGCAGAAGGGCCAAGACGTGTCAGGAACATTTTAATCTGTCCTTCAGTAGCATTCTGTGCTTCATCAAGAATGATAAATGCATTATCCAGGGTGCGTCCGCGCATATAAGCTAATGGTGCAACTTCGATGATCCTGTTTTGCATAAAGTAATTCAACTTATCCAATTGGATCATATCGTCAAGTGCATCATACAGAGGACGCAGGTATGGGTCAATTTTTTCTTTAAGGTCTCCAGGAAGAAAACCAAGATTCTCTCCAGCTTCAACAGCTGGGCGAGTAAGGATGATCTTCTTGACCATTGCATTCTTTAATGCTCTTACGGCAAGAGCAACTGCAGTATAGGTTTTACCAGTACCCGCAGGGCCAACAGCGAAGACAACATCATTCAAGTCACACGCGGTGACCATCTTTTTCTGATTCTTAGTCTTTGCTTTAATGGGCTTGCCAGTGCGGCCATATAAGATTACATGGTCGGAGACACCAGGAACAGATACTTCTTCTTCCTCGAAGGTGTGTGTTCCAGACAGGAGCTCCTCCAACTTTGCTATTGGAAGTGTCTTTTGATCCCGCAGGATACGAAGCATCATTTCAAATTTATCCTTGGCGCTTTGGGTCGATTTCTTTTTCCCGCTCAGCTTAACCTGGTTTCCTCTTGAGGTAACTACCACATCCGGGAAGGCTTTCCGGAAAAGGTTGAGTTTGCTATTATTCTGTCCAAAGAGTTCTAAAGGATCTATATCCTCTACGGTTAATACAATCTCACTCAAGTTCTTGTCTTTAGTGTTCGATATTGCTTGTCCGATGGTCGTTTGATTTTTGGTATGTGTCAAATCTAATGAATAGGTTTTATTCCCAGCGCGGTTGCCAGTTAAATTTACAATTTTTTGTAATATGTTTGAGCGGCACGATTGCCAGGGAAATTCTTTGTAATGATAAAACGCGTTGTAGTCATGGATCTATTGCCCGGTACTGAAGGGCAGTTTTTGGATATCTTTGATACAGTAAAGAAACAAATCAGGGCCAGTGAAGGTTGCCTCGGATTAGAAGTACTTCGAAGCGGGGAAGAAGGCAGTGTAAGTGTCTGGACTATAAGTCTTTGGGAAAGCGAAAAAGCATTAGATCAATACCGGTCTTCACCATTATTTAAAGAAACATGGTCAGCCGTTAAGCCTCTTTTTTCCGGAAAAGCCAAGGCATGGACGTTGACCTCCATTGAAGTGATTGCATGAAGGAATTCAGATCCCCTGCAGGGGATATTTACCTTGGATCTATAGCAGATGGCTTGCGTGACGTTATCCATTCCTTTGACGCATCGTCACTTATCCTGATTGCAGATGATCATACGGCAGCATATTGTGTCCCTTTATTAAACGAATTCACAGGCTCTGCCCCATTGATCACCATCCCATCCGGTGAGTCAAACAAAACCCTAGAAAGCGCTCAACAAATTTGGTCAGCACTCCTCAATGCCGGTGTGGATCGCTCATCCCTGGTGCTCAATGTTGGTGGAGGGATGATCACTGACCTAGGGGGATTCGCAGCCTCTTGTTTTCAGCGCGGCATACGTTTTGGCCACATTCCTACATCGTTACTAGCTATGGCCGATGCCGCTATAGGAGGTAAAACAGGCGTAAACTTCCATGGGTATAAAAATTACCTCGGCCGCTTCGAAATTCCTGCGTTCATCTGGATAGATCCAACCTTTTTGAAAACCCTTCCTCAAAATGAAAGGAGAGATGGGTTGACTGAGGTTATTAAACATGCTATTATCAGCGGAGGACCTCTTTGGGATTTGATGGCTAAGGCAAGGGATGCAAATGACATAGATTGGCTTACAGTTTTGGAATTGAATACTCCCGTGAAGCAAAAAATCGTTGAAACAGACCCGTATGAGAAAGGGGTTAGGAAAACGCTCAACTTCGGGCATACGATTGGACACGCTTTGGAAAGCTATTATATGCAATCCGGGCAGGACATAAGCCATGGCAAGGCAGTGGCATTGGGGATGCTTGCTGAAGCCAGGATCGCCAGTCAAACAAACCTCTTGGGAAATGAAGATTTTCAGGCAATTATCGGGTTGATTGAGCGTTTGTTGAGCCCGTTCGAATTAACTTTACCCCCCGCCGGGCAATTGGATCACTGGCTCAGCGGAGATAAAAAGAAATCGAAAGGCCGGATCGGTTACAGTTTGCCTGAACGCATCGGTTTATGCCGGTGGGACTTAGCTGTTGAACAGGAAATTGTGGAAGAAAGCCTGAATTGGCTAAGCACACAAGTCAGGAGATAATAATTTCGTTTGGATGTGGTATCACATCATTTTGATTGAGCATGAGCATGCAAAAAACATCTTTATTTGATAAGTACAGTAAGCGACTCTGGATCGGGGCTTTCTCCCTGGTTGGATGTGCGATCCTGTTTTTTTTCATTCTTTCTTTTCAAGGATTACCTGACTTCAAACAACTGGAGAGTCCTGATTTCGAATTAGCCACCCAGGTGATCGATGTCAAAAGCCGTGAGATTGGAAGATATTATACCCAGAATCGTTTGCCGGTAGATTATGATCATTTGAATCCTTTCCTGATCGACGCGCTCGTAGCTACAGAAGATGCAAGATTCTTTTCGCACTCTGGCGTAGATATCCAGGCATTGTCTCGAGTGTTTTTTGGTGTTATTACGTTCAACCGGAATAAAGGAGGGGGAAGTACGATCACACAACAGCTAGCTAAACTGCTTTTCGACAGACCTGATTTTGCTGGTATGGGGAAAATCAAAAAGTCGTGGACGCTGATGATCACCAAATTTAAAGAATGGATCACTGCCGCCAACCTGGAGAAACAATATACCAAGCAAGAGATTCTTTCTATGTATCTCAATAAGTTCAATTTCATTTATGGTGCTTATGGAATCAGCGCAGCAGCTGAAATCTATTTTGGTAAAAACCAGAAAGACTTGCAAATTGAAGAAGCCGCCACGTTGATTGGCATGCTAAAGAATCCCGCTTTGTTTAATCCCGTAAGACGTCCAGATACAGTCATGCATCGAAGGATGATTGTGCTTAATCAAATGCGGAAAGAAGGATTTATCACTCGTGACCAATACGACTCTCTGAAAGTATTGCCTTTGGATATCACTAAATTCAGCAAGCAAAGTCATGTGACAGGACCAGCACCTTATTTCCGTGCTGAGTTGGCCACCTGGTTGAAAGAGCTTTTTGAGCAAAAGGAATATCGCAAACCGAATGGGGAGAAATACAACATCTATAAAGATGGATTGAAAGTGTATACCACCATTGACCTCGATATGCAGGTGATGGCGGAAGAAGAAATGTGGAAGCACATGGCTAAAGTGCAGCAAAAGTTTAATGCCGTATGGGGCACACGCGATCAATGGACGTACAATGCTGATCCCGCTCAGAAAAAAATCAGGCAGGAATCTCTTCAGAGCATGGTTCGCCAGACTGGAAGATATATCGCCATGCGCGATGAACGATTGAGTGCCTTAATTCAAAAGATCGCTGATGAGTATGATATCCTTTTAAGTGATTGGGATATAGAAAATCTGATGCAGGAATCTGCTAAGGCAGGTCGTATTGCAAGATTGGTTTCTGGTAAATCCATCAATGCTGATAAAGGGAAAAAATATAAAGCCATCCTCGCCAGCGATTACTGGATTGAGCTACAACCTGCATGGACTTTGTTCCAGAAAGACATCACTAAAGAGATGAAAACACCTGTCGAAATGATGGTCTTCGATTATGGGCCAGCAGGTGAAAAGAAAGTGACCATGACACCGTTGGATTCCATCAAATATCATCGCAGGTTTATGCAGACCGGAATTCTTGCAATTGATCCCAAAACGGGTGAAGTAAAAACATGGGTTGGTGGAATCAATAACAAGTATTTCCAATATGATCACACAGGCAGTAGCCGACAAGTAGGATCTACCTTTAAGCCCTTCGTATATGCAACAGCGATCACCCTACAAGGTATCTCCCCATGCTTTCCTGTTTTAGATCAACCTTATACGATTGGTCCTGGTGATGGGAGCTTTGGTCTCATAGAGCCATGGACACCGCAAAATGCTGATGGTAAATACACCAACAGGACGTATACGCTATTTGAAGGACTCAGAGATTCGAGAAATACCATATCTGTATTCCTAATGCAACAATTAGGAAATGCGAATGTGGTCAGAGGGCTCATCCACAATATGGGTATCGATAGTTCGATGCGCCGACATGATGGTGAATACCGAGTACCAAATCAACCTTCTATATGCCTCGGGTCAGCAGATCTCAGCGTGATGGAAATGACAGGAGCTTATTGCACATTTGCCAACAATGGTGTTTTTGTTCGTCCTTATTTTGTTTCTTCCATAGAAGATGAAAATGGAAGAGTAATCTATCGGGCTATTAAAGAAGAACAAGTGGCCTTACCACCTAAAGCGAATGCAGTCATGGTGGATATGTTGAAATACACAGCTTCAGGATTTGGCGCAAACAAAAGCCAGGTTGGTGGAAAGACCGGAACGACCAATGATTATGTCGACGGATGGTTTATCGGTATAACACCAGATCTTGTAGTAGGTACATGGGTAGGTGGAGAGGATCAATGGATCAGGTTCAATTCATTGGCAGACGGACAAGGAAGCGTGATGGCCAAACCTTTTTTCAAAGCTTTCCTCAACAGGCTTGAAAACACGCCAGATGTGGATTATAATTCAAATGCCAAATTTACCATACCTGAAGGAGGTCTTGATATAGAAACAGATTGTGCCAAATACAATGCGGTCAGGAAGGATAATATTTATGAGCCTTCCAACTCGCAGGAAACTTTTCAAGAAGACTTTAATGAAAATGAATAGTGATCTTTAGTCCCACTATTATTTATTCACCTTTAGGACTATCAACAAAAAAAGGAAAACCACGAATACATGAAAACCTGGTGTAAAGGAATCACGGCTATGACAATAGGTTGCATTCTGCTGCTTGCGGCATGTGTACCCGTGGAAGAGAAAACCGAGATGCCTTTTGATATCAGTGCTACCCAGCCAAAAATTCGTCACGTTTTTGATCTTCAGAATGCCCAGGACAAAGACAGTCTTATCCTGCTATTGAGCAGCGAAGATCCAGCCCTTCGATATGCTGCGGCAAGAGCATTTGCTTCCATACTGGATACGGCTACTTTGACATCACTCCTTCCTTTGCTTCAGGATCCTCATGGTAAAGTACGGATGATGGCTGCTGTTGCTGTTGGACAAATAGGTGCTTCAAATGCGGAGGCTGCTTTAACATCCGCTTTTGATGGAAGGGATAGCGCGAGGCTATTTGAAGAAGCCAACAGCATGATTCTCGAATCGATGGGAAAAATCGGAGATGCTCAATTCCTTCGCGCACTAAGTACCATTTCTACTTATCAGAATACGGATACTTTATTACTATTGGGCCAGGTTCGAGGGATTTATCGATATGCCTTGAGAGATATGATTGATGAGGAAGGTACCTCCACCATGATCCATTATCTTTCTGATTCAGCGATTCCACTCTCTGTCCGAATTATTGCTGCCAACTATCTGCTTCGGTCAAAGAATCTTGAACTTACGCCTCATGCAGATCAACTGATTGCAAGCTGGCATGGAGAAAGCAATCCTTTTTTACGGATATGCCTTGCTTCTGCGCTTGGGAAAGTGAAATCCCCGGAAGCTATGAAGGAGTTGGTGATTTCTTTACCAACTGAATCTGATTATAGAGTTAAGTGCTCTATCATTCGGGCATTGCAAGTTTATAGTTATAAAGATGCCCATGCTGTCATCCTTGCTTCAACAGCTGATGCAAATCCGAATGTAGCAGAAGTTGCTGCTGAATATTTTGTACACCAAGGCCAGGAGAAGGATGTGAACAATTATAAAGCCGCCATGAATGATTGTAAATCCTGGCAGGCAAAAACAAGAATGGCTGAGGCTGCAAATAAATACACCTCCAACATGTTTAGTGCAGCTAAAACCACTTTGCAAAATGAGATCCTGGCTGCCATGAAAAGCGCAAATGATCCATATGAAAAAGCAGCATGGCTTAAAGCCTATGCAAGCGAATTGCGCAATTTCGAATCGCTGCCAAAATATACCCAGTCGGATCAACCCATCATTGTACGGACACAAGCGGTCAGCAGCATGATAGATGCTTGCAAGGATAAAAACTTTGATGCTTATTTCGCCGGTGAAGGATATCTCATCAAAGCACAGATCGGAGGATACCTGGCCACTGCCATGAAATCAGGTGATGCAGGCATCATCGCACTCATTGCCGGAGCTATCACTGATCCGAAAACCGGGCTGAAGGAAATTCTCAAAGACCGTAAAGCTGAATTCAACAAAGCATTAGCTGGCCTCAAGCTTCCGGATGAAATGGAAACATATCTCGAAGTCAGCAAAGCACTGAAGGAATATGGAGTTGATGCACCTGTCGTTCCTGAAGATCAGAAAAAATACAAAAACATCGACTGGAAAATTATCGATGAATTAAAGGCTGGAACTACAGTTCAAATCACTACATCAAAAGGAGACATCACCATGAAGTTGTTTCCTGATCGAGCTCCTGAATCAGTAACCAGTTTTGTTCAACTGATTAAACAAGGATATTATAATGGCAAGGCTTTCCACCGTGTAGTACCAAATTTTGTCGTTCAGACAGGATGTCCTCGAGGTGATGGATTTGGCGGACTGGATTTTACCTTACGGTCTGAACTGGCCGGTAGCTATTATGATGATGAAGGATATGTGGGTATGGCTTCTGCCGGTCCGCATACAGAAGGTCCACAGTTTTTTATTACGCATTCTCCAACACCACATTTGGATGGCCGCTATACCATTATCGGCAAAGTTTCCTCAGGGATGGATGTAGTTCATCAGCTCGGTATAGGCGATAAAATCACGCAAATCAATATTCGAAACTAACTATATGATACTATCTACTCCGCTCGAGTCAAGACATATTGAACTCGGCGCTAAAATGACTGAATTTGCCGGTTACAATATGCCGGTTGTATATTCTACGATCCAGGATGAGCATCATGCCGTACGTAAAAGTGTGGGCGTGTTTGACGTTTCCCACATGGGTGAATTTATCGTAAAAGGAAGACAAGCTCTTGACCTGGTACAACGGATCAGTTCAAATGACGCAGCAGCCCTACAAATTGGTCAAGCTCAATATTCTTGCCTTCCAAATGAAACTGGAGGCATCGTGGATGATATGCTTGTATATCGCTTACCAGAAGATATGTGTGCTGAAGGTGAACAAGCATTTATGCTGGTGGTCAATGCTTCAAATATTCACAAGGACTGGGATCATATCCAGCAATATGCTTCAGCTTTTGATACGAAGATCACTGATATCTCCGATAAGACCGGATTGCTTGCAGTGCAAGGACCATTAGCGAAAGCAATGTTGCAGCCGCTGACAGATGTTGATCTTGATGCTATTCCATATTATCATTTTGTAAAAGGCACTGTAGCTGGTATTGACAACATCATTATCTCTGCTACCGGATACACTGGATCAGGAGGATTTGAATTGTATGTTGAAAGCAACCACCTGACTTCTTTATGGGACACCATCATGGGACTTGATCATCCTGTACGTCCTGTGCCTGCAGGACTTGGAGCGCGTGATACGTTGAGGCTTGAGATGGGCTATTGTCTTTATGGAAATGATATTGATGATACGACTTCTGTTATCGAAGCAGGTCTTGGCTGGATCACCAAGCTTAATAAAAAAAGTGAGTTTCCTTCCAAGGGCATTTTCCAGAAACATAAGAAGAGTGGTGTTGAGAAAAAACTGGTTGGCTTTGTGGTAGATGATCGTCGAGTGCCAAGACATGGATACCCTGTATGTGATGCTACTGGTCAAGATATAGGCGTAGTGACCAGCGGAACCTTATCCCCTACCCTGCAGATTCCATTAGGTATGGCTTACGTGCCAACTGCCTATGCCAATGTGGATGCAAAGTTTCATGTAAAGGCTGGTGCTAAAATGCTCGAGGCTCGAGTGGTATCATTACCTTTTATAGACGTAAACAAGATTTGATTTTCAAATTGCAATCTTCGTTGTTGAATATGTAACCAGATTCCATATACTTGACCCTGCATGAAACTCTTTCCGTTTAAAGCCATTTATCCGCACGAAGACCTGATCGCATCTCCGGATTCTTTCTTTGGAAGTGTTCGTGATGATTATAGTGAGTATTACAAAAACGGTTTCTTTGATGAGTCAGATATTTCTGCTTATTACATCATGGAAATTAAGATCGGTTCACGCGTCCATACCGGAATAGTGGCATGTCTGGATATCGGAGATTATACCAAGGGAAAAATCGTCAGACACGAAGAGACGATTGCGAGCAGTGAACAAGCCATGCTTAAGATCTTGTTGCAACGAGGAGCCATGGTTAAGCCTGTGCTCCTTTGTCACCCCGTCATCAAGGAAATATCCGCTGAGATCACTAAACAGAAAAAGAAGCGTAAACCTTTTATTCATTTTACTACAAACGCAGGTCCAAATGAATATGCGTTGTATCAGATTCCACAAAAAGAAGGTGCGGACCTGGCCAACTTATATAAATCACTGATACCTCGGGTGTACATTGCCGATGGACATCACCGTTGCAGTACAGCTGAAAAACTCTTAAAGCTTCAAGGTGGTAAACAGGACAAAGATTATTCACTCATCTTATGTGCTTTGTTTCCTTTTGACCAGCTTGCCATATTGGATTACAATAAAGTAGTAGCCTTGCCTTACCACTTGAAGCATACCAGGTTTATGGCTGAAATAAGCCGGTACTGTGATATTGAATTGCTTGGCAAAGCCATCAAGCCCCTTCAAAAGCATGATATGACGATGGTCTTACAGGATGAATGGTACTTACTACATTGGAAGCCTGAGGTACTAAAGAAATACAAAAAGTTGCCGGCCATTCTTGATGCTGATGTGTTGGATAATGAAATCCTTGGCAATGTCCTTGGGATCAGGGATGTGCGAACAGATACGCGCATATCTTATATTTCAGGTGATCTCGGACCCGAGAAAGTAGCTGAAAAAGCAAGAGTAACGGATCATCATGTTGGCTTTTGCATCTACCCTGTGCAGTTTGATGAGCTTGTCAAAATATCTGATGCACATGGTACGCTCCCTCCAAAGAGTACCTGGTTTGAGCCCAGGATGATCAATGGTCTTGTGGTAAAATCCTATTAATGCAATTGAGGTATATCACAGCTGACTGGATATACCCGGTCTCAGCACCTCGCATCTTCCAGGGTGTAGTCGTCATGGATGAAGACAAAGTTATTGCGTTAACCTCCCGCGATAAAGTCAATGCTGATCAACTCGAGTTTCATCAAGGCATTATTATCCCAGGGTTTATCAATACCCATTGTCACCTTGAGTTGTCACATCTTCACGGTAAAGCACCAACCGGAACAGGACTGCTCCCATTTATCACTCATGTGGTCAAATACAGGGATGTTGATCAGGATATCATTGATGAGGCTATCGCCAACGCTGATGCGTATATGTGGAATCAGGGTATACAGGCGGTTGGTGATATTTGCAACAAGGCAGATACATTCCATGTCAAGCAGGAAAGCAATATTACTTATTACAGTTTTGTAGAGATGTTTGATTTCATGCAGGAATCACTTACTGAAAAACTGACCAGTGGTAATCTTGATGCTTACCATTCAGCGCCAGGCCCTAAATCTGCTGTACCACATGCTCCTTATTCTGTATCACCCGGATTATTTAAGCAAATCAATGCATTAAATGACAGTGAGGTAACCGTGAGCATTCATAACCAGGAGACACAGGCGGAAGAAGATATGTTTCAGAAAGGAATTGGCGGGTTCTATGACTTCTATGATAAATTCGGATTCCACCTAGATCATTTCAGCCCAACAGGTATGTCATCGATTCATTATGCGCTTATGCATATGGATCCTTCACAGCGAACTTTATTCATTCATAATACACTCACTACTCCTAAAGATATTTCTGCAGCACATCATTGGAGTGACAAAGTATACTGGGCCACATGTCCTAATGCTAATCTTTACATAGAGAGCCGACTTCCGTATTACAAATACTTCATGGATTCAGATGCGCGAATTACCATTGGCACCGATAGTCTTACTTCCAACTGGCAACTTTCCATCCTGGAAGAAATGAAGACTATTTCAAAATATCAATCGTATGTTCCTTTTGAAGCTTTATTGAAATGGGCCACCTTGAATGGTGCTGAAGCGCTGGGAATGGAAAAGGTGATGGGATCTATTGATCCTGACAAAACACCTGGGTTACTTTTGTTGTCTTTTGATCCGGAGAGAGATCTGTTGTCGGATGTGAATGTGCAGGTGAGGCGGATTGTTTGATTCCATTTTTCCCCCTTTGCCCCCTAAACGGGGGTACCTGAATCGATAATCTTTATTTCTATCCTTTCAATTTTATAATCTCCATGGTTTTCCTCCTTTCCTTCGTGCTGCCTCCCTTCCTCCGTGCGAACGCAATTCGAGTGGATTAAACAATATCCAAATTAGGAATATCTTCTGAGGAAACTTTAATTCTTGAATATCCTATACCCATACACCTCGCTTCCATCACTGATCTTCAAAATGAAAATTCCAGAAGGTAATGTTGTACAATCAATCGAAACTGAATGTGTTTCTAACGGCAGAATTTTCACACGTTGTAGCTGTCCTTGCGCATTGTATACGCCGATAGCTTCTGGAAGGATTGTTCTTTCTAAACCGGAAACATATAGTATATCCTCAACTGGGTTTGGATACAGTGAAATTTTTACATCACTATCGTCTGTCTTCACAGCCGTAGTTCCTTCGATGGTGATATCCACTGTATCACTGTACGTTATTGCCCCATCATCATCTGTAGCAACAACTACAATTGTATATGCTCCTTCAGCAGGTATGATCCAATTGAATGAATAAGGTAATGTATCGATTGAAGTGACTTCTTCCCCATTGATATAAATGATCGCTTGCTCCACAAGACCATCGACATCAGATGCTTCAAAAAGAATATCAATATCAGATACATCAATCGTGAAAGAACTATTATCTACCGGTTGAGTGATTGTGACTACAGGAGGCTGATTCAATACAACACCTAAAACTCTGAATCTGAAATAGCCTTCCGGGGCGACCATAGGCCTTACTTGTTCCTTGCCATTCTGTGCGAGAGCATGGATGTAATACTGAATTTCGGATCCTGCAACCTGAGGTGGGATCAAAGCGCCCCAACTATTTGATGCACTATCTAAAAGCACCATTGGCATTTGTGTGTAAACCGAATCTGGAGCAACTCTATAGTAAAGTTCAGCTCCTTCTATACCTTCGCGATGTTTGATCATTGCAACAACAGGATATTCTTGCGTTGCATCATCTGAGTCCCTTAGTTTGGCGTGCGCGATCAATAAAGGATCATCATCTCCAACGGTCTTTGTGATACAATGTATCGCCCCTAGTGATCCGATGATCGAATTACAATTTATACCAACCACATTATAGCCTGGAAGATTTTCTCTGTATATGCGTAACGCAGTAGTGTCATACTTCTCTTCATAGGTAGGCACCAATACTGTTTTGTTTACAAACACCGAGTTTGTATAGGTTCTGTAGGCTCCACCTGTGCTGGGATATCTGCCACTACCATCAGGAGGCATAGGAAGACGTACGATGTTATACTTATTTCCAAATGCAGTATTAAACTCTTCTGTCAGATAATTGATATTGGCTTCGATCTGTGGGCCATCGGAAACCCCCTTAGGATATTGACCGAAAAAGATGGTCTCTTCATCAATCACACGCATGTGCATGTCCAGGTGATGGATACCGTCAAATGGAAGGGTCGGAAATTTGATGTATTGCTTTACGCCGAGGAATAGACTTGCGATTGAATCGATCTGTGCTTCTGTTTTTTCTGGATTTTCTTCCAATACTAGCATTGATGAAAAAACAGTGCCCATGCCATCAGGAAGATGATTGCCTCCGGTGTGTACCCAATCATAAGGTGCTGAAGTGGCTTCGTAAATCGGAATATTGAGATGCTCAGCCACAGCTACAGGTGAGGCATCATCATCTTGCCTTGGCCTATTGTAGATCCAGTCGACCAGCCACAAACTATCAACATCATTTTTATAAACTGTCCATGGTCCGTAATCACGCACCCAAATGCTATTGAATGGCGTTTCTACAAATTCAACCGAATCCATCGGGATGCCAGCACTCGTCAGTTGAGAAGTTACATTAGTAGGATTGGTGGTGATGATAAGAACCTTGCATTCTTTAACTGCATTTCTTACAATCTCTTTAAGGATTGTTGCCTGACCGGACCATGTGATGATCAATGCCTGGATCTCTTCCCATTCGGCCATGGTACGGACCTGGCCGGGAGGAGGAGTTGGGATTGAGCGAATGGCATTTGCATGTTTTTCCCGAAGGTAGTCTGCCATGATCTTCTGCTCTGCTGGGGTTGTGATATGCGGTAGGCCTCCATCTTGTGCAAGGACTGGTATCAGGTATAGGATGAAACAGAGGGAAAGGATAATGGACCTTAACATTCTCATGGTATTGACTTCAGGAATACGGTGTAAAGGGATTCGAAGATAATGCGTTTTACTCCACTTTTACAACCCTGGTAACACCAATGGAATGGCCAGAATTCACCTGCAAAACATATATACCAACTGGTAAATGGCCCAGATTGTTCAGCTCTCCATAACCATTAGAAACAAAGCGACCGGTCTGATCGTATAAAATCAATTGGGATGTTTCAGAAACTTCGGATAGTCTAATGAAATCTGTGAAAGGATTGGGATACACAGAAATAGCAGCTGAAACAGTCTCATCAATACTATTAGACAGATAATCTAATTCATATATGTTATTATTCCAATTTGAATCGAGATGATTATTGCCATGGTGGATAAAAAATGATTCGGAATAAGGTAAATTATGTGCTACATCATATGACCATGTTTGAATTGAAATGGTATCTGATTCATTGAAACCGATGTTCAGTCCATCACGCTGATAAGGGTATACGCCAGAATCACACCAGAAATCAGGTGTCCTTTCCCAATGAATGGTAAGCGAATGAATGGTGTCCGGAGAAAGATTCCTAATAACCGCTGATACAAAAACATTTGAAGGTAGATGATAATGTTCAGGATATTTATACACTGAATCCACCCATGCTGTATCCAAAGCAATATCTAGATATTTTATCGGAAAGGCATTCAGATATTCATAGCTCATTCTATAATTAGCTTTATAGCTTGCTAAGCCATCATAACACCAGGCATATACCCTGTCAGGATAATAACGGAATGTCATTTGTCTATATAACTTAGGTATATCACGGGCGAAACCATTTACCAATTCAAACTCCTTATCAAATTGAAGTACGAATTGTCCCCCGCCGGAATCGCCGCCTTTCACAAACAAATAGTTCTTATTAGCCTGTACATCCTCGATCTGCTCGAAATATGTTGACAAGTCCAATATCCTTTGTGATTCATCATACACATTGACTACCCCAAGAGTGTTTAATCCTACCTTACCCACTAAAAATGAATCTATTACTACCGCGGAATAGACATCAAATGGCAGCGTGTAATGATTATCCCACTCTACAATTTCTTCCAATCTATCGTCGAGCAATAATGGATCTTCAGCATCGGAAAATACCAGGATCGACTTCTCAAATTCAAAGATTTGAGAAATACCCCCAATGACGAGACTATCCTCTACTACAGAAGAGTACAAATTTTTGGTATATAAGGTATCCGTTTTCTCATATATCAAACGCTCAGGTGTATACAAATAGGCACCATATCTTCGTGATTCTGAAAAATTATAATTCAACCCAACACTCAATATTGTTTTTATTTCTCCAGGTGTCCAGATATGCACTCGCAGAGAATCAGGACCCACATCATAGGCACCATGCTCAGCCCATATCAGAACGGAATCATGGCCAATCCAATAATATCCGGAGGAAAATGCTTCTGCGTACAGGATGCTTTCTGAGAGTTCATTCCCATTTACATCAATATGTCGAGATCGCAAACCACCACATTCATCGTTACTCCCGAGAGAGAATGTGGAAAAATCTGAAAGTTCAAGCGGTATTTGAATAGATGGAAAAGCATTTGGAAAAGTTCGCTCATAAATAACTTGAGTCTTCACCGGGCTTGCCATAAAGAATATGCATAGCAGCAGTATTAGGTCTTTGTAGGTCATTTGAGTAGCTGACTAATGATGATTACTATCCAAAAGATACTTTTTATACTGCAATACGCAATGGCTAATTTCCCTTTTTGATCAGCAGGCGACATTTTTATTATTCACTTCACTTATTCTCATTGAATTGTAAAGTCTTCATCAGCTTTTCATAGCCCGCTCTTTTCACAGGTGATTGAGAAAACATTTCACTAAAGACATCTTGGGTCAATTCTATCCAATCATCGTTTTTCATTGCATGTAATGTATCTGGCATTTCAAAAGCAGGTTCTTGATGTGGACTTGAAAATCTATTCCATGGACAAACTTCCTGGCAGATATCACAACCAAAGATCCATCCTTGCATCTGATCCTTAAATGATTCCGGTATTTGCGATTTCAACTCAATCGTCAGGTATGAAATACATTTCGATCCATCGAGGATATATCCTTCCGAAGAGATGGCTTCTGTAGGACAAGCATCGATGCATTTAGTGCATGTGCCACAATGATCACGCATAGGGTGATCGTATTCAAGTTCAACATCAAGGATGATTTCCGCCAGGAAAAAATAACTTCCTTTCTTCGGGTGAATCAACAGCGTATTTTTTCCAATCCATCCTTGTCCACTTCGTTTTGCCCAATCGCGTTCCAACACAGGTGCAGAGTCTACAAATACACGCGCATGGAAATCACCGAGTTCTTTCTTTAAATCAGTGACCAGCGCTTTCAGTTTGCGACGGACGACTTTGTGATAGTCTTCGCCATAAGCGTAGCGGGAAATTTTGAATGCCTCTGCATTCATTTTTGTGAGTTGTGAGTTGTGAGTTGTGAGTATTGGATCCTGATGTGTAAGAAATGCAGCGTCATTTTCCTTCGTCTCTTCCTTCGATCTCCCCTCAGCTTCAGCCTTAGCCTTAGCCTTAGCCTCTTTTTCTCCCGGGTAATAATTATACAACAGGCTAACCACACTCTTGGCTCCGGGTACTAGTTTAGTTGGATCCACTCTTAGGTCAAAGTGATTAGCCATATAGGCCATCTCTCCATGGTATCCTCGATTGAGCCATCCTTCGAGATGTCTTGCTTCATCATCCATATGCTCCGCCCGGGAAATGCCTGCACCCATGAAGCCATGTTTCGCAGCCAGATCCTTAATCAGCGAAGAATATTCGGAAGCTTTTGAATTCATTCAAGAGGAAAGTTAAGCGTATTGATTGGTGTCAAAGTGGCTGTCCAAAAGGAAGCTGCAATGTAAAATCATTCTCAATGTCCAACTTTAACTTGCTTTTACTTTGGATTTACTTTAATTTTACATACCAATCCCAATAATCTGAATTTTTTCTGATTATCAGTTGTTTACAAATTTCAAAAGATACCTTTTTCGTTACCAATAAGTAAAATGTGGAGTGAATAAGTTACTACTCATCTTGATTCTACTTCTACCAGGTGCCGTCAGGTCTGAGACTTATCCTATTGTACTGGCTAAGGGGTTTATCCTCACAGAGGCCCGCATAGAAGGAAAGGAAGTTCTTTTGATCCTGGATACCGGTGCTCCAGGACTCGTCCTAAATCAAAAATACTACACAAGCGGAGAACGAAAATTTGGGGATCAAACATCCTGTGTGGAATGCAAAGGAATCAATGGATCATTTACTTGTCAAAACTATACTGTCAAAGAATGGTCCTGGTTAGGAACCATACATAAGAGGACGAGTGCATTAGTCTCCGATCTAAGCTTCTTTGAGAAATATCTTAACAGGGAAATTCATGCATTGGTTGGGCTCTCTGAAATTTCAGATGTGTATGCTACCATTGACCTTGACCTTCAAACGATCCTGGTACAAAAAGAAATCAATGATGTCGCGGAGGGATTGTTCTTCAGGTTCCGATATGTAAATCATGTACCTGTCCTTACTTGCAAAGTCAATGGCAAGAAAAAAAGCCTTGGTCTTGATTCCGGGTCCGAAGGAAATTTATTGTTCGATACATATGATCAATCGCTGGTTACAGATGCACCTGAAGTATTGGTGGTCGACGCCGGCAATAACACAGATATCAGGCATCGCATTTCCATGCAACTAGAAGTCAATGATGGTGATATTTCCTTCCCTTATGATTTCCTGGTACAATTAAATCCTGTCAGCGAGTACAGCACCACTTATATGGATGGCATCCTGGGACAGGAATTCCTGCGCTCCTACAATCTCATCATCCATCCAGGAAAACAGAAGATTCTGTTTCAACCGAGAACGGAGAGCCATTTGGTTATGGAGTGATCTTTTATTGAGTGATGGGGTGATGGAGTGATGTGGTGATGTGGTGATGTGGTGATGTGGTGATGGGGTGATGGGGTGATGGAGTGATATGGTGATGTGGTGATGTGGTGATCTGTGATCAAAAATTTCCAGCTCTTTTTACAAGTTTTATCGCACGTCGAAGCGAAGCGAAGATCCCGCCCCGTATGGGCAGCGGGAGGGTACACGGAGGCCACGGAGAGACTTGACATATCTGACAGTTGATAGCTTTTTTCTTACGGAGTCCACGGAGCTCACAGAGAAATTTTCCTAACCTTGACACCCTATTTCTGGAAGCTGGTAGCTGGTAGCTGGTAGCCATTTTTCTGACAGCTGATAGCTGACAGCTTTTCCCTATTCCACGATTTGCAATTTTGCAAACCGAAGCATAATCCTCCGTTCACTTTCATCACCATCTGCAAAGTGAATGGTTGCAACCCTGTTTTCTCGAGCACCATCGATGGCGACAATACGGCCCCGGCCAAACTGCAAGTGCAATACTTCCATTCCCTCCGCGATCTGTTCGGTAGGGCTGGGCTTGAAATCAGCTGGACTCACTCTCGGTTCATAGTCACGCTTACGCATGGGTCTATCGGCGAGTAATTTTGGTTCGGGTAGAGTAACTTTGCCGCGACGCTCAACAGTTGATTCGATATGCTCTTCATCAATTTCCTCAAGGAAACGACTTGGATCATTGTAACGGAATTGACCGAACTGATACCTGCTTGTAGCGTACGACAACACCAGGAAAGTCTTTGCCCTGGTTATAGAGACATAAAACAACCTACGCTCTTCATCCAACTGGTCTGGCGAACCCATAGACATGTAGGATGGAAATAAATTTTCTTCCATACCAACGACAAGTACGGCTTTCCATTCCAAGCCTTTTGCCGTATGTGTTGTCATCAGGCTAATGTAGTTTGGTTCCTCATCCTGTTTTTCATCCTGATCAGTCAGTAGGGCAATGTTTGAAAGATAAGCTGCAAGACTTCTGTCGATAGTAGCTTCATCGGCATTATCATTTTCAACAAACTCCTTGATGCCATCCAGCAATGCCGTTACGTTTTCCAAGCGACCAATGCCTTCTAGCGATGAGTCTTGCCTCAATTCTTCATAGATTCCACTCTCTCTTGCCACCATCAATGCTACATCATATGCATTGGCTTCCGTGGCTTTCCTTCTGAATTTTTCAATCATCTCAATGAAAACCTGGAGCTTGCCTTTAACAGGAAATAAACCTGAATTAAGGATGGCCCACATAGATACCCCTTGCGCAACGGCTAGTTCTGCCATTTGCTCCATGGTGGTCTTCCCTATCCCACGCTTCGGATAATTAATGATCCTCTTGAGGGCTTCATCATCACGTTCATTGACTGCCAGTCGTAAATACCCTAGGACATCTTTAACTTCCTTTCGTTGGTAGAAAGACAATCCACCAAAAATCCTGTAAGACAAGTTTTGCTTACGCAGATGCTCTTCAAATATCCTCGATTGCGCATTGGTACGGTATAAAATGGCAATGTCTTTATTTTCAAGATGCAGCCTGTTCTTATACTCAATGATAGTGCTCGCTATTAATCTCCCCTCCTCCACATCACTGACGGCTTTGATCAATTTGATCTTATGACCTGCACCGAGTTGCGTCCAGATTTCTTTTGGAATCTGTTTGTTGTTGTTCTGGATGACTTTATTAGCTGCCTGAACAATATGTTCTGTTGATCTGTAGTTTTGCTCGAGCTTATAGGTCACTACTGCAGGAAAATCATTTTCAAACTGCAAGATGTTTTCGATAGTAGCTCCACGGAAGGAGTAGATACTCTGAGCATCATCTCCTACAATACAAATGTTGTGGGCACTTCCTTTATAAAGTGATAGCAATTTAATGATGGCGTATTGCAGGTAATTCGTATCCTGAAACTCATCTACGAGGATGTATTGAAAGATGCGCTGGTATTTAAATCGTACATCTTCCCTGTTTTCCTGCAGCAGGCGAAACATCTGAAGTAGTAAATCATCAAAATCCATTGCACCAGCCTGCATGCATCGCTTGTAGTATCTCGAATAGATGTCATAGATCTGCGGACGTTTGTTCATCCGGTCATAGAGCATCAGGTCCTCATTCTTGACATAAAGCTCAGGGGTGATCAGGTTGGATTTGGCAGATGAAATGCGAGCGAGGACACCACTTGGATTATACTGTTTGGTATCCAACCTCATTTCCTTGATGATATCCGTCACCAGGCTTTTAGAGTCATCCCGGTCGTAAATGGTAAACGCCGGAGGGTAGTCTATTTTGGTCGCTTCTACTCTAAGGATTCTTGCAAAAATGGAGTGGAAAGTTCCAGCCCATACCCTATCCCCTTTGGATCCAACGACATGGGCAATACGCTCCTTCATTTCCCTGGCTGCTTTGTTGGTAAAAGTCAGGGCCAGAATAGTTTGTGGAGAGACGCCTTGTTCGATCAGGTATGCGATACGATACGTCAGTACTCGGGTCTTACCAGAACCTGGGCCGGCAATGACCATCACCGGGCCATCTGTGTGTGTAACGGCCAGGCGTTGTACGTCGTTAAGGGACTGGAGGTAACTCATAGAATAGTGGCAAAAATAGAAGATATGATCATCCAGTGGACTAAGAAAATAGATCGAATTGGAATTCCGTATTTTTGGCGGCTTCATGACCAGCCTGGACATCATACTTCCTGTTTACAATCCACTTCCGGGCTGGGAAGAAATTGTTATCGGGCGTTTTCAATCGCTGGAGAAGGCCTTTCCGAGCCTCAAGATAAGGCTTTTCGTGGTCAACGACGGATCGAAGGCGACAGATCTGAATGATTCCGCACACCAAATTAAAGACGTAATTCCTGACTTTCAATGGATTAGTTATTCGGAAAACCGAGGTAAAGGATATGCCCTTCGCCAAGGGATCCTCCAATCAACAGCTGATTTTATAGTGTATACAGATATTGACTGGCCGTATACCGAAGAGAGTATGATTAATCTCATTAATAAACTGATGGACAATGTGGATGCAGTGATCGGGACCAGGAATGCGGCTTACTATGAGCATCTCCCTGATGCGAGAAAACGAATATCCAAGATGTTGAGAGCGTTTAATGCCAAATTACTACGCCTGAAAGTCGATGATACGCAAGCAGGGCTGAAAGGATTCCGAAAGAATGTGAAAGCTATTTTTCTGTCCACTATGATTGACCGTTATCTTTTTGATCTTGAATTTATTTACCTGCTTTCTGGCAAGAAAGAAATCAAAGTCGTTGGCATTCCAATTTCATTGAGACCAGGTATCACGTTTTCAAAGATGAATCGTAAAATCCTATTCCAGGAGGCCAGAAATTTTCTGAAAATCTGGTGGAAATCATAATCAAACCTTGTCCTTCATCGACATGACGCTTGAAGAATTCAAATCCTCTCTAACTCATACTAATCCACCTGGAGGCTTAAGTCCCGAATTGAAGGCACTTTGGTATGATGCAAAAGGAGACTGGGAAAATAGTCATTCGATCATCCAGGATATGGAATCAAAAGATGCTGCCTTAATCCATGCCTACCTTCACCGAAAAGAAGGGGATGAATGGAATGCAATGTATTGGTATCGTGAAGCTGAAATGAAACCAAAGGACATTTCCTTGGGGGATGAGCTTGATGAATTAATTCTGAAACATCTGAAGTAAGTTCGAATTTGTCGTGGAATTTACATTTCCAAATTTTCAGGTAAGCCGAGCTACTTGCCTGGAATTTCAGAGATTTGAATAGAATATATTTGAGCCACTTAAATTCCAAACCGTGCTGTCCACCAAATGCCTAGGCGTTCTCATTGCTATTTTATTTACGTACTTATCCTGTAAGGACCATACCACTTCAAACGGTGAAACCACCGATACACGCATCCTGGTTAAAGATGCATATGCTCAAATAGATCATATAAAACTGAGTATTGCATTTGCCGGGGAAAGAGCATCCATGTTGCAGGAAAAGATTGCTCATTCGACAGATGTTGGTGAGCAATTAAGCCTAAGCATGCTTTATGGAACAGAACTGCTTAAAGTAGGTAAAACTGCTGATGCTATAGCGGTGCTTGAGCAAACCCTGGATTACATTAATAAAAATGATGTAGAAATTGATCCGGGAAGTAAGCGCTTATTGCTTTCGATGATTGGGATTTCCTATATGCGACAGGGAGAAGTAGAAAATTGCCTTCAAAATCATAATCACCAATCATGTTTTATTCCCGTCCAAGGCCAGGGCATCCATCAATTACCATCTGGGTCAAGAAATGCCATCAAATGGTTTAAAATATTACTGGAAGAGTTTCCAAAAGATCCCGAAACAATATACCTGCTTAACCTGGCATATATGACGCTTGGGGAGTATCCGCAAAAAGTACCAAAAGACCTGGTCATTCCGGTTGAATGGTTTCAGTCCAATATACCTTTCCCAAGGTTTAAAGATATTTCCGCAGGCTTAGGTCTTAACCATTTTGGGCTTTCTGGTGGAACAATTGTAGATGATTTTACAAATGATGGATGGCTAGATATTGTTATCACTTCCATAGGCGTAGAGCAGGAAATGGTTTTTTATGTCAATAATGGGGATGGTACTTTTACTGACCAAACTGAGGCATATGGGCTAAAAGGACATGTCGCCAGTCTTAACCTGAACCAAACTGATTTTAACAATGATGGCTGGTTAGATCTATACCTCATGCGTGGAGGTTGGTATGGCGATGTGAAAGGAAATTTTCCAAATACACTTTTGATGAATACAGGCAAAGGTTCTTTTATTGATGTGACGATTGATGCCGGACTTACCGAATTTGGTTGTACTCAAACATCAGCCTGGACAGATATAAACCTGGATGGTTGGATTGATCTCATTGTACCAAATGAATCAACACAGGAAAACAACCGGACCACTATTGTATATATCAATCAAAAGGATGGAACTTTTAGCCATGAATCTGCTTCCAATGGACTCGCTTTAAATGGGTTCTTTAAAGGATGCGTTGCTCCGGATGTAAATAATGACCGGTATCCTGACTTGTTTTTATCAGATTTAAAAACGGATAATTTGCTTTTGGTCAATAGAGATGTCGATGGCAAAAGAGTATATACCCCTATTGATCAAAACCAAAATCCCGGGAAGCCAGTTACGAGTTTTCCATGCTGGAGTTTTGATTATGATAATGATGGCCTGGAAGATCTTTTTGTAACCGGTTACTCTAATGTGCTACCCGCTGCTATGGAATGGATGAATAGTAAGATGGGAAAACCTGATAAAGAAAAACTACCAAAATTGTATCACAACAAAGGTGATCTGAAATTTGAAGAGGTTGGATATGACATGGGTTTAAAGGAGGTAGTCTTTGCCATGGGTTGTAATTATGGTGACATCAACACAGACGGTTACCTGGATTTTTACCTTGGTACCGGTAACCCTCATTACCAAAGCCTGGTCCCGAATAAAATGTACCTCAATATGCAAGGAAAATATTTTGAAGATGTGAGCTATGTAGGGGGGTTTGCCAATATTCAAAAAGGGCATGGTGTTGGATTTGGTGACCTGGATCACGATGGCGATGAAGACATCTATATAGTCATGGGGGGAGCTTATGAAAGCGATGGATTTTATAATTGTCTCTTTGAAAATCCAAATGCTGACAAGAACAATTGGTTGGTGTTGAAACTTGTTGGCACCACCGCCAATAAAGCTGCCATAGGGGCGCGAGTGATGATTTCATTTCAGGAAAATGGGATCGAAAGAAAGATTTATAGGACTGTTTCGTCTGGATCCTCTTTTGGAGGCAATAGCTTCGCGATTGAAGCAGGATTGGGGAAAGCTACCTCTATCAACAAGGTAACGATACAATGGCCAAGTAAAGACGTTACTGATCAAGTCATAACCGGCTTAGATATAAACAAATCATATCTAATCATACAAGGGGAATCAAAAGCAAAGATGCAGGACTATACCTATAAACCATTTTCAACTCAACAAAATCACTCGGATCATCAACATCACTGAGTTTTCTACCTGACTACTACAAATCTGCTGATGGATGTGCGTCCAAACAGGCTTTTCGTTTTTACCACATAAAATCCCGATGGATAATCATTGACATCGATAGTTGTCAAGTCACCATTAATTTCAAAATCCTGGATCAATTGACCTTCGGAATTATAAATAGAGCCATTTACAAAATCCTGAAATGAACTTCCACTATTTAGGTATAAATAATCCGTAACCGGGTTTGGGTAGATCGACATTTCGACATCATGGATCTGTTCATTTGTTCCAAGTATAAAATCAAAACTCTGACAGTGTTTATCATTGAGATAATTTCCATCAGCCTTTCTGTCAGGAGCGATTGTGGATAAACAAATCTGAGGATCGAGTTCATTTCCACAATGTGTTACAAACTCGCTTAGCTTTACAATTCCCTGGCCTCCAGGAGGTATGTGCAAACTATCAATTAACCAAAATGGAGAAGACGTCATGCACCACCAAAAGCATTCAAGGGAAGCATGCGCCTGGAGAAAAAATTTAGATATGGTATCAGGTCCAAAATTTTCGATGGTAACCGTCAACTCCGGAATGTGATAAACCCAACCGGGATTTGGTGCTGGCCAGTTGTAAAACTCAACAAGGACAGTATCCTCCATTATGATTTCTGTGATGCCAATATCTTGAAGAAGTTGAAAATCTATAGATTCTTCATTATCCTGAAAAGCAAGAACTCCCTGGCTGAGTAGATTCTGATAAGCATTCAAGACCAGGACTTCATTATCAAGTGGTATTCCAGCTACAGGGAAAACACCCGGAGCCATATGAAAGGTATCCACGGTATTAAAAAATGTATCCCACTGGATCACTACATTCTGATTACCCTGGTATCCCCAATAATAATTTGTTGAAGACCATATCTGATCAAAATCATCCGCTGTGAAAGGTAAAGAATACAGCATTAGGTCTTCTTTTAGTTCATAATAACCCTCGGTGGTTTTGATCCGGAATTCATTCAAAAGAACGTCATCAATGGATACTAAATCCCCTTCAAGCAGGTAAGTGTAAAGTGGAGCAAAGTTTTGATCAAGGAGAATAAGTGAATCCCCAATTGAACCCATATATCCAAACTCAGTTTGAGCAGAATACCTTAGGATGTTTTCAGGAGCGTCTGCTTGTAACACGTTGCCATCCAGATCAAAAAATACTGCACCACCTTGCTTACCAACAGAGATGGTGTTCGAATCAATAAACGCAAGGTGAAGTATTTCTGTTAAATCACCTGAATTCCAGAAACTATATACCCACGCTACCTCACCATCTTCTTTCAACTTATAAATTGCATCAGCGCCCCCAGAATCACAATCAAAGAAATTGCTGGCTATCACTGTTGAGCCGTCAGCACATCTTAACATAAACGGAGTATGCACCAACGAATTGATGAATTCGCCTGGAGTGGAAATGATAATAGGCACCTGATCCTGGATGAGGCTGTCAGCCGAAAAATCAGCATAAGCTATTCGTGGGTTGGTCCAACTGTTATTTTGATCAGAAACTGTAAACACCCTGACTTTATTTCCTGTAAGAGTCTGCATCTTTAGATACTGATCAAAAAAGGAAGGGTGAAACAAATAATCATGCGATTGTCCTGATAAATCAGAATATGCAGTGATCATCAGCACTGTTAAGCATATTCTGAAGCACGATCTTTTGAGGTAGCTATTCATGATCCAGGAATTTGATTAACTAAAATTACTAATTGTTATCCTGGAGAATGTCAAAATGACATTACATTTTCACATACTGTCGTTCCGTATACAGATGCCTTGAATAAGAAGAATATTATCAGGTAGGCTACATCACCCCTTTTCCAATTCCTCCCAATACTCTGCAGCTCGTCTCATATGTGGAATAAAAATTGACCCCCCTACAATCAGCGCAACTGAGCAGGACTCATAAACTTGTTCTTTGCTAACACCAAGTTCATGACATCGCCCGAGATGATACTTGATGCAATCATCGCAACGAAGCACCATGGAAGCGACAAGTCCTAGGAGTTCTTTGGTGACCTCGGTTAAAGCACCATCCTCATAGGTTTGATTATCTAGGCTGAAGAAACGTTTGATTACTTTATTATCATGGGAAAGGATGACATCATTCATCTTTTGCCGGTATGCATTGAATTCATCTACCATGCTCATAATATCGGTGATTTATGTTTGCAAATCGCATGGGAAAAGTAAGAAAAAGTTCTCTGACCTCTGGGATAGGCCAATGCTTATTCCATAAAGGATTAAACGAGAACGTAATCTCGTTTATGGAAAATTACTTTTAGTACAAAGATTCTAAAGCACTTCGTAAATCTTCCGGATTGTGAAAGGCGATAATTCCTTCTTTACTAATCACAAATTTGGCAGGTACTGCAATGATGTTATACTTACTTGCAATTTCCTTTTTTCGATTATCTATAATATTGATCCAGGGCAAATCAAGTTTTGCCAGGCTTTTTTCCCAGGCTGATTTTTGTTCATCGATAGACACTCCAATAATTTCAATTTTCCCTTCAGCATACAATGCCTTTAATTCCGGCATTTCCTTTACACAAGGCCCGCACCAGGAAGCCCAGAAATCTATGATGACGGGTTTTGAACCTATGACATCTGAAAGCTTGATGGATGTCCCATCGATTTTGTAGCCTTCAAAATCAATAGACTGTTTTCCAACCCACCCTGTATTGGATTCAAACAGGGTTTTACAAATCACTTGTTCAAATGTATCAATATCTCCCCCTTTCTTACAATACTCCTTTATTAATCCAAGGTCATCAGGGCTTACAGCCTTCCGGCTTAAGAAATCATAAACAATGAGTGATATAAATGACCTGAAATTGGTGCTTCTTGTCTCCAGGTAGTAGGTTTCCACCATGTTGGCCATTATTCTTTTAAGACTATCCTGGATGCCTGTTGTTTGGGCACCAGTAATCAAAGCATCCGTTTGTTTTATGTCAGCATAAAATCTTGAAAACCTGGTTTGCGATACTGTGCCACTATAAGTGTTTGCAATCACCCCATTCAATTTAACAGTTAGGTCAGCATTTTCAATGGCAATTGGTGCTGTTACAGAATGTTTGCCATCCTCCCTCAGGCACATCATCATTGCCGGTATAGCTTGACCCGATACTTCACCCTTCTTTGATTGGAGTGTGAAAAGATGATTTATGATTTTACTTTGGGCAAGGGTATCGCGAGTCATTGCTTCAAATAAAATGACATTTCCATTTTCGAAGTCCTCAATTTCACCATAGATGGTACTTGCATATTGAGCATTTAATACTACAAGACTTGGTATAAATAATACGGTGAATAAAAAAACATGGTGTAGTGTTTTCATATGCCATAGTTTTAAATTTGGGGGAAATGCGAGCACTTCCCCCATTTCATCATTATTTTGTCAGATTGCTATTAGCCCAGCTTTCCCAGGAAGCTTGTTGTGACCCGGGAAGTTTAGCAAAAGTTGATTCTACCGTTTTTGCATTAGTTGAGTACTTTTTACTATCACCAGATTTAATGGCCTCCCTCAGTGCTTTAAATCCATTTGCAATGGTCTGTCCATCTCCCGTTCCTAGTCCCCTGAAATAGCCCTCGCCTTTTATTGAGTTTGCCTCTTGGCTGGAAGACATAGTGGGAACTGGAGCATCATTTTCGTTCGATGCATCCTTTGGATCACATTTGCAAGAGCATGTAAATACGCCGCAATTACAATTGGGCATTTCTCCCAAATCCAGGCATGTTGCACTGCATGTACAAAATGGCGAAGAACAGTTGCAGGTACGATGGACATCGTCATTTGTCTTTACAGCGATGCCCAACGCTCCAAAAATCACTATTAAAATAGAAATAATTGTTTTCATAAAATAGTTTTTAACTGGTTAATTCCTACTTCTTGATAAAGCGGTTTTCGGTTGCCCGCTTCGCTATGCGTAGGTCTTCCCTCCCGGCGCCAGGAGGGTTGACCTGGAAGAGCCTTATTGAGCTGTCAGCTCTCAGCTGTCAGCTATCAGTTTGAGCTATCAGCTATCAGTATTGCACTCAATTAATTTCACTTTTTTTTAATAGCCATCTTAATCGCCATTCTTATTCTAATTTGTTTAGTATCCCTGACAGCTGAGAGCTGAGAGCTGACAGCTTGGTAGAACAGCTATTTGATATTCATCAACAGATTCTGGCATCCCTCTATCCGCAAATCTCCTTTTCGCAGTGATTGTTGTTCGCCGGTTATTCTGAGATCATAAGTCCACACACCGACATTGGCTTGTAAAACGCATTCTTTTCCTTCGGGTAGAATGATCACTTCTCTGGTTTCTTTTGATACTCTGTGTTCCAGGTAAGCAGTGATGGAGTTAAGCGAACTATTTTCGATACAGAGATCTGCATATCTGCCTTTGCAGCCTGGATCTTTTTCAATTTGCTTTTTTGCACTTAATGCCTTGACTAATTCGACTATGATTTTGCCTCCTTCAATGACCTGGTCTGTTTTTTCTGCAGACTGTGGATAAATCCTTCCGGACATGCCAAGGGCAAGACAAAGTATGAGCATACTTGATTTCATTTCAACTGGTTTGAATTGAGGCTGGATCTGGAAAGCAGGTGAAGCGAACGTATGATCCCGGAAACCTAAATTTCCTCTTGTAAAATTCGGCTGAAGACCTTATATTTCCTATCGCTAGGCATAATACTTCATCACTGAAAACGATATTCTTATGCATGCATCCGATAAGCCTACGCCCAGGCTAAACATCCGTGCTATCCGGGAATCACGTGGGTATACGCAGGAATATATGGCTGAGATGCTAGACATCTGTCAATCCACTTATGCTAACCTCGAATCCGGCAAAACCACGTTAAGCGTTAATCGCTTTTTAAGGATCGCGGAAATTCTTGAAACAGATTTCGTTGATCTTGTGGATCAGCACAAATCAATTCATGAAACAGCAGTGGAGAAAAACAAGGGGTTGATACCACGACATGCAAATCTGCATGAAGAAACCAAAAGCGTTTATGAGCAATTAATTAATGAGCTCAGAAATGAAATTGATTTTCTGCGGAGCCTGATCAGGACGTCTTAGGCGACGTTACACGGTACCTTTATTTTTCATTCGCCAAAGCGAAATGATCATACGGATGGGGAGAAGAATTCCGGTCATGATACTGCCTACACCAAAAAAGATCATTTCATGTTTGATATAACGGATCATGCTGGTCTGTTTAGTCACATGCATGTGTTCGACCAGTGTCTGCAGGCCTTTTTCATCCATAAAATTGCGGAAGTCACCGAGTGCGGTACTGGCGACAAAAAAGAAAAGTGGGGCAATGAGGATGATGGCCACTTTGATCCATTTTTTCCTGGCGATGAAGGAGAGATTCAGGAAAAAAATGTGACGGGAAAACGTGATGAAGGCAACGATCAGGAGGGTATTCTGAAAGTAAAAAGGGAAAGCCTTTACGTTTTCTTTGATGGGGAGTAAGATGATGAAAATGACCACGGCGGTAAAAACCCACCAGATCACTTCTACCAGTGCTTTATTTTTTTGAACAGGATGCATGCAGGTTGAGTATATGGAGCTGGACTGACCGAACTCCTAGTTTGCAAAATAGTGAGAATTTCCGCTAATGGTATTCGGTAAGCAGTAATCGGTAATCTGTAAGCGGTAATCGGTATTCAGTATTCGGTAAGCGGTATTCAGTATTCGGTTTTTCATACTTGCCGTATTGTAAATATCATTGACCTCGAATAATCTAAAACTGATTACTGATTCCTAAAAACCCTAATTTTCGTAACACGCAGAGTAACCAGTTAAAACTATATATGGAATACATTAAAAGTTTCAAGGAGCTTGAAGTGTACAAGCTTTCGAGGCAATTAGCAAAAGAAATTTTTGAAGTGACGAAGCTGTTTCCAAAAGAGGAAATGTACTCCCTTACCGATCAGATTAGAAGGGCTTCCAGATCAATTGGGGGACAAATAGCTGAAGCCTGGGGAAAACGTAGATATGAAAGGCATTTTGTCAGCAAACTTACTGATGCGGATGGGGAACAATTAGAAACACAACATTGGATTGAAACTGCATTAGATTGTAAATATCTTCTGCCTGAAACAAGTAAGGATCTTCTGCAAAAATGCTATAGTATTGGCAAAATGCTTTCTTCAATGATGGATAAAGCTTCATCCTTTTGCGGCAGAAGACCTGATTAGCATTTTATTGGTAATCGGTATTCGGTGATCAGTAGTCGGTAATGATTAACTGATCACTGCTTACCGATCACTGATTACCGATCACTGATTACCGATCACTGATCACCGATCACTGATTACCGATCACTGATTACCGATCACTGCTTACCGATCACTGCTTACCGATCACTGCTTACCGATCACTGATCACCGATTACCGATTACCGCTTACCGCTTACCGATCACTGCTTACCGATCACTGATCACCCGATTACGGATTACAATAAAAAAAGCCCTGCAGTTTGAACTACAGGGCTTGGTTTTAAAGATAGGCAGCTACCTACTCTCCCACCTTGCGGCAGTACCATCGGCGTGAAGGGGCTTAACTTCTCTGTTCGGAATGGTAAGAGGTGGATCCCCCTTGCTATAGCCACCATTTGATCTTCAATGCGTTTCGCCGAGGCGAATTGCATTAGACTTTTATGCATTCCTCCACTTGCGTGGAGGAAGCATATAAATCGATGTGTGACCCAATAGGTTGTCTGCCATAGGCAGACTGGACCCGGGAGTCACACTAATCGTGGTGAAACCATATAAGGTTTTCACTTATTAGTTAAAAAAAGGATGGGGATTGTCTTTCATCATTATGTCGACGAGACATATGAATGAATTGCTCATTCGAAGTATCTTAAAAAAAAAAGGAAGCTTTCGGGTAATTAGTACTACTCGGCTCCATACATCACTGTACTTCCACCTATAGCCTATCAACGTGGTAGTCTTCCACGACCCTTCATCTCCGCAAGGGAGAATGGAATACTCATCTTGAAGACGGCTTCGTGCTTAGATGCTTTCAGCGCTTATCCGTTCCATACATAGCTACCCAGCGGTGCAGCTGGCGCCACAACTGGTACACTAGCGGTACGTCCAACACGGTCCTCTCGTACTAGTGTCAGATCTTCTCAATATTCCCGCGCCCGCAA